>Ga0222644_1000185_pt1 | contig 28097 bp, 22 predicted proteins | sample AntAcemetagen291_FD_179800 | JGI IMG/M metagenome (GOLD analysis project Ga0222644, IMG submission 179800) | Saline water microbial communities from Ace Lake, Antarctica - #291 | ecosystem: Environmental > Aquatic > Non-marine Saline and Alkaline > Saline | place: Antarctica: Ace Lake...
GAAAAACACTCAGGATGACAAGGTTCTTGAAACATGAATCGAAGACGATTGTCCGTCAGAGTTTTTTGTTCATCCTTCGATAAATTTTTCTCATTTCAATCGAAAAACACTCAGGATGACAAGGTTCATGAGATATAAATTGAAGACGGTTGTCAGTCAGAGTTTTTTGTTCATCCTTCGATAAATTTTTCTCATTTCAATCGAAAAACACTCAGGATGACAAGGTTCTTGAAACATGAATCGAAGACGATTGTCCGTCAGAGTTTTTTGTTCATCCTTCGATAAATTTTTCTCATTTCAATCGAAAAACACTCAGGATGACAAGGTTCATGAGATATAAATTGAAGACGGTTGTCAGTCAGAGTGATTTCGCCTCAAGCGAAATTGTACCGAAGACTGAACAATCCTAAAGCTCATCTTCCTGATTACGCTTCTTCACCATCGTAAGAATAGTTGCAAGAGCTACAGTATCACCCGTTTCGTCATATACGTCCACTAGGAATTTTACGATGCCTTTGGCTACGTCGTCTTCCGACTTTTTCTCTTGATTGATTTTCTCTTTACACGTAAATCGTACTCCGATAGTAGCACCCGGATATACAGGCTTGGTAAACCTACATTCGTCTAGTCCGTAGTTTAATAAAACTGGTCCTTTTTTAGCATCTACGAAGAGTCCAGCAGCTTTACTTAGCACAAAGTAGCCGTGAGCTACGCGTCCTTCGAAGGTGGTCCCTTCTAGTGATGTTTCGTCCATATGAGCATAGAAATTATCACCACTAACATTAGCGAAATTTACGATATCGGTTACTGTAATGGTATGCTTAGCCGTGATTACGGTTTCGCCCACTTCTATATCTTCAAAATACTTTTTGAATGGATGCACGTCTTTCTCCTTGTATGCTCCACCGTATTGGTAGCGTTGTGTTATTTCGGTCAACATACTTGGATGTCCTTGAAGAGCAGTACGTTGTAGGTAGTGCTTCACACTTCCTATCCCGCCTAGTTCTTCTCCGCCTCCAGCTCTACCTGGTCCACCGTGCATGAGTTGTGGCATTGGAGATCCGTGTCCTGTGCTTTCAGGAGCAGATTCTTCATTGAGTATGAGTATTCTACCGTGATAGGCAGCAGCTTCTATTGCATAATCAGTAGCAGTACTTATATCACTAGTTACTATGGTACTCACGAGTGAGCCTTTACCCATTTTAGCTAATTCTACAGCTTCGTCTATACCATTATATGGCATCAGCGTGCTCACTGGGCCAAAGCATTCTATCTCGTGGCTTTGTGTTTTGTTCATCGGATCATCATTTAGCATGATGATAGGTGCAAGGAAAGCACCTTTGTTTTTGTCGGCACCTACGAGGTCAAAGTTGTCCAAATCACCAATCACAACAGGCGTGATTTTAGACATTTCGAGAACGCGGTTTCGTACCGCTTCCATTTGGCTTCTGTTTACCAAAGCACCCATTCGCACTCCTTCTGCGGCAGGATCTCCTATTACCGTTTTGCTGAGTGCCTTGCCTAGAGCTATTTGTGTGTCTTCTAAGTATTTTTCTGGCACTATCATTCTACGCACGGCAGTACATTTTTGTCCTGCCTTGGTGGTGATCTCTCTGCGTACTTCTTTTATGAATATGTCAAAATCTGTCGTTCCTGGAGCAGCATCTTCGCCCAGTATAGCAGCATTGAGACTGTCTGATTCCATATTGAAAGGAATAGCATTATTCACAATATGAGGCATGCTTTTTAGCATTCTGCCCGTGGTAGCACTTCCGGTGAAAGTCACTAGATCTTGAGAGGTAAGTGTATCTATAATCCCGTGCCCTTTGCCGCAATCCAGTTGTATAGCTCCTTCAGGGACTATACCACTGGCAATGATATCTTCTACCATAGCTTGAGTAAGGTAAGATGTTATTTCAGATGGTTTTATGATGGCCGGAACGCCCGCTAGAAGGTTGGCACTTAGTTTTTCTAGCATTCCCCAGATAGGAAAGTTGAATGCGTTTATATGCACTACGACTCCTTGTTTTGGACTCATAATGTGTTGCCCTACGAAGGTTCCGTTTGAACCTAATTTGGCAGTATCTCCGTCTACATAAAAACGTTGGTTTCCCATTGTTCTCCTCAGGCTTGCATAGGTAAATAGTGTTCCTATACCGCCATCTATATCTACCCAGCTATCACTCTTGGTAGCTCCAGAGAGGTAACTGATACTGTAGTATTTTTTCTTAATGCTATCTAGATGTAGAGCAAGCTTCTTGAGCATATATCCACGCTCATAGAAAGTCATTGCACGGAGTGCTTTGCCACCCACTCTACGAGCATAGTCAGCCATTTCCTCATAGTCTAGACCTTCACTACCAGCAGTACCTATAAGTTCTCCTGTGATGGCATTGTACTGAGAAAACCCTTCTCCTGTATGTGCTTCCCAACGACCGTTGGTATAATTTTTAAGTTTATTTGACATGACTATTCGTGTGCTTTTGGCAAAGGTAATAATAGTTAGTGAGTGTAAAATGTAAACATTAAGGAGTAAGAGACAATTCGCTTCATGTTTTGGGAATAGGTGGAGGTGTTAGATGTAGTTCGTTGTTTTTTATAAGGACATCAAGATTTCACCTCTGGTGAAAACTGCTTCAGAGCACATCAGGGAATCTTTTGTTTAGCTCCGATATATTTGGTGGTGCTTTAGCTCCGCTTCTTAGTTTATGTGTGAGACGGCTTTAGCCTAAATGTATCTTTGCAGATTTCGGAGATAAAGCGGATGGTGTTTCGTTTATAGCAAGCCATTTGTTATTTTGTCGGGGTTAAATCTATTTGTCAGTAGTCAATTTAGTGGTGCTTTAGCTCCGCTATATTTAGTGGTGCTTTAGCTCCGCTATATTGGGTGGTGCTTTAGCTCCGCTATATTTGGTGGTGCGTCAGCTCTGATATATTTGGCGGTGCTTTAGCTCCGCTTTTTATTTATGTGGGAGACGGCTTAAGCCTAAATATATTCCAGTAGATTGCGGAGATAAATCGGATGTTGTTTCGTTTATATCAAGCCACATATTATTTCATCTGGGTTAAATTTCTTTGTCAGCAGTCAATTTGGCGGTGCTTTAGCTCCGCTATATTGGGTGGTGCTTTAGCTCCGATATATTTGGTGGTGCGTCAGCTCCGTTATATTTGGCGGTGCTTTAGCTCCGCTTTTTATTTATGTGTGAGACGGCTTTAGCCTAAATGTATCTTTGTAGATTTCCGAGATAAAGCGGGTGTTGTTCCGTTTATATCAAGCCGTTTGTTAATTTCTTAGTCTTTGACTTAAACTTAAATTTAAACTTTCCTATCCTTGCACCATGTCTTACAAACTTCTGTGTACCGATATAGATGGTACGCTGCTTGATGTCAATAGGGAACTCGCTCCAGAAACTATTTTTCAGTTTAAACGAATAAAAGAGAACTGCAGTGTCATACTGGCAAGCTCACGTATGCCAGAGGCTATGCGACACTTACAGAGAGATGCAGATATAGTAGGTAGTCCATTAATAGCCTACAATGGCGGACTTGTGCTGGATGGTGATAAGGTACTGAGCAGTACAGAAATAGCATATAATGAAGTAGAGAAGATAGTAGAACTGAGTCGTGGTACAGAGATCCATGTGAGCATTTATAATAACGATGAGTGGTACGTGCCTGCTATGGATTATTGGGCAAACAGAGAGGCGAGTAATACTAAAGTTACTCCACGGGTACGTAGCTTAAAAGAGACTTTGGCAGAATACAGTAAGACCAATAAAGGAGCTCATAAAGTAATGTGTATGGGTCCAGCAGGCGAGATAGCGGTACTCTATGATAACCTTATTATGCACCTCAATGAAGATTTACACGTCTATAAATCAAAAGACACCTATTTAGAGATAGCAAGCAAAAAGATTTCTAAAAAATCCGCTATTGCCACATTGCTGGAGCACGTATATGGGCACTTAACCTGGAAAGACGTGATTGCCTTTGGAGATAATTATAACGACATGGAAATGCTAGCTGCTGTGGGCTTGGGAGTAGCCGTAGGCAATGCTAAAGAAGAGGTCCTTGCCATAGCCAGTGATGTGACTGCAACGAATAAAGAACACGGTGTGGCACTATCTGTGGCTAAGCACATTATATAGAAAGGACTAAAGTTTATCTAGATTATTTCGGATAAGTTCTTTTAGCTCGTCTATGTTTTCACTATTAGTAGCGGATACGAAGACGATATTTTCATTTAGCTTGGCCATCCATGTTTTTTTCAACGTAGCTAAATCGTAGATAGCTTCATCCTCAAAAATATCTGCACTAGTAGGTTCAGGCTTGTATTTATCTATTTTATTGAAGATAGTGATGACAGGTTTATTGCTTGCTCCTATTTCTGCGAGCGTCTCTTCTACTGTATCCATTTGCTCCTCAAACTGAGGGTGACTCACATCCACTACGTGCAGTAGAATATCTGCTTCTATCACCTCTGCTAGCGTACTTTTAAAACTTTCTATCAGCTGATGTGGTAGTTTACGGATAAATCCTACGGTGTCTGACAGTAAGAATATGCAAGGCTTATACGTGATAGGATCTGGAGGGAATACTACCTTACGCACTGTGCTGTCTAAGGTGGCAAACAGCATGTCCTGAGCTAGTACGTCAGCTTTTGCGAGTAGGTTTATCAGGGTAGATTTACCCACATTAGTGTAGCCTACTAGAGCTACTCTTTTTTGTGTTTCTCTACTTTTTCGTCGAGTACTACTTTGGCTATCTATTAGTTCTAGTTCTTTTTTGAGTTTCGATATTTTGTCTCTAATTACACGTCTATCTGTCTCTATCTCCTTCTCTCCAGGACCTTTCATTCCTATACCCCCTTTTTGTTTTTGCAGGTGGGTCCACATACCGGTAAGGCGTGGGAGTAGATATTCTATTTGTGCTAGTTCTACCTGAGTACGTGATTGAGCGGTCTGTGCGTTTTTTGCAAAAATATCTAGTATCAGACCACTTCTGTCTATGATTTTACACTGGAAGGATTCTTCCAAGTTTCGTATTTGAGAAGGACTGAGCTCATCATCAAAAATGGCTAAATCAATATCCTGCTCTTTTACAAAGGCAGTTACTTCCTCTATCTTTCCTTTTCCTATATAGGTTTTTGGATTAGGGTATTCTAGTCGTTGAGTAAATCTCTTTATGCATTGAGCACCAGCTGTGTATGCCAGAAACTCTAGCTCGTCAAGGTATACTTGGTTCGTTTTAAGAGGTACATTTTTAGGTTCTACACCTATCAGTATTGCTTTCTCGGGTTGATTTTCGTTAGTAAGTTGTGATTTCAATAGAAGAATTGTGTTTTAAAGTTCGTTATTTGTGTGCCACACGTAATACAGTGCAAAGATACAGCCAAAATATACGAATAGTGATAGTCATGTTCTTTGCTTTTATGAGCATGCTGAGTTATGGCCAAGTGCTTCAGTGGAGTAACCCTACTAAGCTAAAAGGTGCTGCTGTTTTTACTAAAGTGATCACAGAGAATGAGTCCGGAGTTTTCTTGCTTCGCTATCGCAACAGGTTTTATAGTAAAAACATAGTCATAGACCAATACAGTCATAGATTAGTACTGCAAGATAGTAAGGTCATAGATCTTAAAAAAGCTAGGCTAGTTAAGATATATGCTACCAGTAAAGGGCTTCTGATCATAAAATCTAAGATTAATAAATCTACCCAAAACAATGAACTTTTGGCTCAGTGGTATAGTTATGGCCTGCGACCTATGGATGATCCGGTATTACTCGCCCAGTCACCCATTAGTGAATTTGGCGATAGAGGAAATTTCAGATTACGAATAAGTGATAATCTAGCATATATAGCTTTGATATACATAGAGCGTACTCAAGAAAAAGAAGTGCTATTGCATTATAGTCTGAGGAATATCAGTCTGCAAGAGATAGCTCACAAGGATGTACAGATTGCCGTGCAATATGAGCGTTTTGTGATTCATGATTTCCTCCTTGGTAATGAGAAAGAACTCTTTATGCTCACTGGAGATATAGAGCTAGAGCGTAAAAAAAAGGTGCAAAACCACTATAGTTTGTACCATCTTCAAGATTCTGTTTTATATGATTTCCCTTTACCGGATTCTCTCATTGTTAAGTCTGCATTTCTTACGTATGATAGAGCTACGAATAATGCTAGAGTAACCGGTTTTTTTGGAGAACCAGATACCTATGGAGTTTTTGGTACATTCTTTTATCAGCTTACAGAGCAGCGAGATAGTGCAGCGTTAGTGGTCTCAGAGTTTACAGAGCGTTTTGTGAATGAGCTAAGTGTAAATAATAGGAATGAGGGTACTATCTCAGAAGGTTTCAATATACTGGATGCTATCCCACGTAGTGACGGGGGGATAATGCTCATTGCAGAGCAAAAAGATATAGCCACTGAAGATGATATTATCTTAATAAATGGCATACCTCAGAGTACTTCTAAAAATATCTATAATTTTAATGAATTGCTCGTACTAAACTATGATAATGAAGGATTTATGGATTGGCATAAGTTAATTACCAAAAATCAAACAACTGTAAATGATGCAGGATATTATAGTTCTATAGTGATTTTCGTCGGAGAAAAATTTGTACAACTGCTATACAATGACCAGTTACGTAGCTCTGGAGACGTGATGCAGTATACTATTTATAATAATGGGTATGTAGAAGCGAATAAGCTGCTGAAAGCACAACTAGATTACGTGACTATCATACCATCAGAGGCGAAGCAAGTTTCTTCTAATAAAGTAATTATTCCTACCTCAAAAAATCGCAGATTTGCACTGCTCAAGCTAACTTATCCGTGATACAATTACTCTCCAAAAAGGCTACGTCTGCTGCATTATTAAGTGCTGTGCTATTTATGAGCTACTGGTTTTTGGTAGGCGAAAGTACGCTGTCTTATTTTTTTAAGTTTACGCTGCTCATAGGAGAAGGATTTTTGCTAAATTACTTTTGCTACAGACACAGTATATTAGGGAAGCCTACTAATCTTCCACTTGTGATGTTTACCGTATTGGCTGTGCTCATCATGCCAGAGCTGTCCTATGCAGATCTCATATATGGTGCAGTCTGGTTAGGAGCATTTTTCCTTGCCTTTGAGAGCAGAGAGCACCCAGAAAAAAGTACCAGTTATGTCATATACGTAGGAGTGCTGCTGGGTATAGCACAGTCCGTAAGTAGCATCAGTGTTTTTTTGCTTATTCCCATCTTTATACTATTCATCCAGACAGGTATCCACAGCAGTCGTAGCTTTCTGCTTGCAGGCCTTTATTTTATTATGGTACAGATAGCATACATAGGTATAGTATATGTCATGGAGCTAGAGCACCGTATCGGTATGCTAGTGCCAGCGGTAGCTTTTGATTATTCAGTGTTTAATACGATATTAAATAAGCTAGTAGTACCGTTTGTCATAGTGAGTCTGATTATCCATTTTTTGTCTCTCAATTCGTATAAATTTAGGTATCCCAACAAGAGTATAATCCTTAATTTTACCGTACTGATACAGCTGGTATCAGCTGTGATACTTATGATGCTCACCGCTGAAGTGAACTTATATATCTACGTTATCATGGCTTCGGCATTACTCCTTTCCTTCGGTTTTTTATATGCTAGTGGGCGTATTTTTGTGAATGCAGCTTTTGCCAGTCTTATGTGTATAGCTGTGATGTCACTTTACCTTTATAAGATATTAATCTTGTAATGGTAGAAATATTTAATTTTCTTTGCCCTAGCAAAAACGATAAAAACTAAAGTCTGCAAATATGAACGAGGATGTACAAATGGTGATGGATGAGCTCAAAGAAGCTGCCGATAAAGCACTAGCTCACGTAGCTGCTGGAGTAGGAAAACTGAGAGCAGGCAAAGCTACACCTAGTATGCTAGATAGCGTGACGGTAGAGTACTACGGTAGCAAAGTACCTCTTAGTCAAGTGGCTAATGTGAATACTCCTGATGCTAAGACGCTGATGGTGAAGCCCTGGGAAAAAGGAATGTTAGATGAAATCAGCAAAGGTATCATGTACGCTAACCTAGGATTAAATCCTCAAAATGATGGAGAGCAGGTATTTATAAATGTGCCACCACTTACGGAAGAGAGAAGGATGCAACTCGTAAAGCAGGCTAAAGGTGAAAGCGAGCAAGGCAAAATAGGCCTACGTAGTGCTCGTAAAGATGCTATAGATACCATAAAAATGCTAAAAACGGATGGCTTAGGTGAAGATATGGCTAAAGATGCCGAAGCTGAAGTGCAGAAGGTAGTAGATGGTTACAGCATTAAAATAGACGAGACTATAGTGGCTAAAGAAAAAGACATAATGACTATATAAGTCGAAGGTATAGTTAAAGAATAAACCTTTTTTGAGAAAAAGTTAAAAGGAGCTATTTGGCTCCTTTTTTTTGTGCCAAAAATCTAGACAATGACTCGCTTTTTTCTGTATCTTTGAGTTTTATGAATAAACCCAAACTCACCGATGCCAAGTACAGGTGGACTATACTATATCATACGTCCATACTTTATTTACTATTTGTAGCTTTCGATTATAGGGACACTGGAGAGTGGATTTTTTGGGATTTTAATAGACTACTATTCACACTGTCAGCATATATTGTATTTGCTTTTATAGAGTTTGGATGGGACGTATATCGCTATAATCGTCCAGGAAAATATCCTACTTCAGAGTTAAAATATAGCAACAAGACGTATGCAGAGCATAAAGCCGAGCGAGAGACTAAATCCAAAGATGCTTAGAGCAGTTATGCTCCACTACTTTAAATTTTTGCCCATTATATTCTAGCTTATATAAGCATAGATTATTGTGCTTAAACTCATCCATTCGGTGAAGTGGTGTATTGGTCATCAGGCATAGAAAGCTACGCATAGCTCTACCATGCATTGCTACTAGGATATTATTCTCTTCAGACTGAGCCATTATCTTTTCTAAGCCTATGGTCTGTCTGCGTTGCAGCTCATTAGGTGTCTCGCCTCCCTCCACACTTCGGTCCAGGAGTCCTGCTTTCCAGTCCTCTGTCATAGCTAGGTAGACCTTATGACTATCTGGAGTTCCTTTTAGCCCTTCGAATACACCCCAGTTTATCTCATTGAGTTCAGAAAGTATGCGAATAGACATACCATCTTCTATAAAAGCAGCTACACTTTGCTGTGTACGCTTCAGCTCACTGGTATATATGGCATCAAACTGGATATGATGATAGGCTTGATGAAACTGATCAGCCTGTTTACGGCCAGTTTCATTGAGGTCACTATCTATCCCGCTGCCTTGGATTATTCCATGCTTATTGTACTCGGTTTCACCGTGTCTAACGATATAAATGGTTTTCTTTGTACTCACTTTTAGCAATTAATTAGCATCTATTTTGATACCTCACAAAAATATAAACATATCTGATTTAAACGAGCTTGGCAAAGATACTTTGGCAGAACATTTACAAATGGAAGTCACCGAAGTAACAGAAAGTACCATCACCATGCGTATGCCAGTGAACAGTAAGGTGCATCAGCCGCTCGGTATGCTCCACGGAGGAGCAGTAGCTGCTCTAGCAGAAAATGTGGCTTCCTTAGCCGGTAATATAGTGGTGAATGCAGCAGGCAAGTCTTGTCTGGGTCTATCACTAAATACCAATCACCTCAAAAGTGTGAGAGATGGATATGTATATGCCACGGCTAGATACATACATCTGGGACGCAGCACACAAGTGTGGGAGGTAGAGACCAAAGATGAAGCAGGTGTACTGATAAATGTATGCCGTATGACCCTAGCAGTAGTAGACAGGAAATAATGGAGGTAGAGAAAATAGGAGCGTTGGTGTACTTGCCTGCGGAGAAAAAGATAGAAACATACGCAGCTGATGCTATGGAATCTTTTGAGGAGATAGATGCGTATTGGATGCAGCGAGAAGGCTTACTTTTTTATCCTTTTGATAGAAGTAAACAGGCGTTTTTTTATGGTAAAAAGACTGTAGATAATACGATTAAGGAGTTCGACCTGAGCCCAAATGAGCAACTCACACAAAATGAGTATGAGACGAGCGTATATATGGCGTGTGCAGAGATGCAAGAAGGCGACATGGATAAGGTAGTCCTCGCACGCAATGAGATACTGACAGGAAACTATGATGCCAAAGCATCTTTTCAAAATGCAGTGAAAAAATATCCCAGTTCATTTGGCTATTATGTCAATATAGGGCCAGAGGAATGGGTGGGAGCTTCACCAGAATTGCTTCTTCACTTTGAGGATGGAATGATATATACGGTGGCTCTAGCGGGTACTAAGTCTCTGGCAGATGAGTTTACAGATAAAGAGCGTGTGGAGCAGGCTATGGTATCCGAGTTTATAGAGGAGAAGCTTACTAAAGTAGGATTGTCTGCATTTACCAAAGAAGAAACAGAAGAAGCAGCTTTTGGTGAGATCAAGCATCTCAAGACTACCTATACTGCACAGGCAGATAAGCTCAAAGCACTAGAACTACTCAAGCATCTACAGCCTACCAGTGCGGTATGTGGACTGCCTAGAGATAAGAGTTTTGCGTTTATCCAAGAGTTTGAGACGATGAATAGAAGTTTCTACTCAGGAGTGACTGGTGTGCTCAGAGAGAAGAGTGCTACATTCTTTGTGAACCTCAGGTGTATGCGTTTTTATCAGGACAAGGTAGAGCTCTTTGCAGGAGCAGGCATCACTAAAGACTCTAACCCTGCCAGTGAGTGGGAAGAGACGGAGAAGAAGATAGCAACTATAAAGGAGTTGTTGTAGGAGGATTTTTAGAAGTTATAGCGGTTTTAGGCTATGAATCAGAGCATCCCGCAGGGTCATTTTCAGGTTGTGTTACCTGCCGTTTTTAGCGTTGGCAGAAGACATACGCTGCCGACAAGTTTTGGCTCGTGCGATTGGTTTTTGAGCGACTTGGCAATGTGTATGGCTTTTAGCGTTGGCTTTTTTCCATTCCGATTTTTAAAAAGCATTAAACTTATCGCCCATTGCGTGTTTCAAATTCCATTTTTTGGTGGTGTCTAAAGCACGTTCCAATACAATTAATTTCTGGTCTGTATTGGTTTTAAAGTGCTCAACAGTTTCGTCTGCAATAATTACGTCTAAACAAATTAAAGTTTCTTTGCCGCCATCTGTAACGAATAGAATCTCATTCTTTTTAAATTCGGCTTGCTTCGTTACCGTGTAATTGAGTTTAAACCCGTTTTTTATTAATATTTCGGTAATTAATTCGTCTCGGTTAAAAGCATTTACCAATTGGGCTTCTTTGTCTTTAATGTACTTTTTAAGTAGCTCAATATTTTCTTCTTCTGTTTTTTCAGGATCTGGGGCAAATTCTACTCTTGGGAAGTTTGATTTTTGAAGCTTGAATACTTTAAAACCTAAACCTTTTAATTGTTCTTGTTCTTGTTCACTTTCCTTTTCCTGTGCTGAGCCTGTCGAAGTATTAAATAAATCAGGAGTTGCTTCTTTCTTTGCTTTAATAATTTTTTCTATTACTCGTTTGTTTCGCTCAATAGTAATGTCGCTAATAATTTTGTAACCTGCTTTGTAGGCTTCACTTTTTTCGTCTGTGGCTTCTGGTAATTGTACTAATATGTATTTTCTATTTCCACCTTCTTCTTGGTTGAGTTCTGTAATAGCTTGCCCCATCTTACCTGAACCTGTGAAAAAATCCATAATAACATCATTTTTTGAAGTAGATAATTTCAAACATCGCTGGAGAAGATTTACAGGTTTAGGTGTGTCAAAAGTAGGAACTCCTTCAAACAACTTATTTAAACTTTGTTTAGCTTCTTGTGTATGACTAACTTCATCGTGCTTCCAAATAGTCTGAGATACAACGCCTTGCTTAACATCCTTTAAAAATCGCTTCCTTCTTGGTTTAGCATTTCCATCTTTACCGAAGATTACGTCATTATTTGAAATTAATTCCAACATTTCCTTCTCTGGATGTCTCCAACTTGTACCCGCTAAAGGCGTCCAAACCTTTCCATTAGGTGCTGTAATTGAATAAATACTATTATCCCTATGTTCCATTCTTAACAAATCTGTTGAAATCCATTCACCTCTTGAGTCGTTATCAGGGTTCGAATATCTTGCATTATGCTTTTCAGTTCGTTCCAATAGATTTAATTGGAAAAACTCTATGTTTTTCACATAGACCAATAAATATTCGTGCTCACTTGAAAAATATTTTGAGTCATTTTTTGGTGCGAATGTTTTTTGCCAAATAATTGACTCAAGAAAGTTTTCTTCTCCAAAAACATCATCACACAACTTTCTTAAATGATGTACTTCATTATCATCAATGGAAATAAAAATAACACCATCTTCCTTTAATAATTGTCTTGCAATAAGTAAACGACTGTACATCATATTTAACCAATTGCTATGAAAACGTCCATCAGTTTCTGCATTGGTATCTATTTTATAGCCGTTTTCGGTTATTTCTGCATCTTCCCAATATTCCTTTTTGTCTTGGTTAAATTTATCAGAATACACAAAGTCTTTCCCTGTATTGTAAGGAGGGTCAATGTAAATGCACTTTACTTGTTCACGGTAGCTTTTGCTTAGAAGTTTAAGTACCGCTAAATTTTCTCCCTCTATAATTAAATTTTCACTTTCATTTGGGTTTACACTTCTTGCTTCATCATACACTAGCGTTGCATCTGTTGGTGTAAAAGCTTCTCTTTTAGCATTACTTTTTCCAAACCATCTAAACTCGTAACGTTCAGTTTCGTTTACGCTTTTGGGGTCAACTACTTTTTTAAGTTCGTTTATATTTAGCTCGCCATCATTAGTAAAAAGGTCTGGCATTAATTGTTTTAATTGCTCCAATCTTTCTTTGTTCCAATCAGTTGTCTGAACCTGAATTAAAGGATTTTCAGAATTTATAGAATTATTATTTTCGTTAGCCATTATGATTTGTATTTTTTATTATATATTCTTTTAAATGTAAGCGATTTACTACCAAAATTGATAAGTAAGCCTGTTTGCATATTGTAAGCCTCACAATAGTTAATTGCTTGAGCTAGGTGCACATCTTCTAATAATATGATAGCTTTTAGTTCTACCATAATTTCATTTTCTACAAAAAAATCTACTCGCCTCGTGCCTATTTGTTCATCTCTATAAAAAATGGGCATTTCCATTTCTCTTTGAAATTCTAAACTCTCTAAATGCATTTCTATTTGCAAAGCTCTTTGATAAATTACCTCCTGAAAGCCGTTCCCTAAGGTAGAATGAACTCGCATAGCACATCCTATTATTTTACTGGTGCAATCGTTAAACTCCTCTGTGGTTTTTCTAATTCTGTCCATTCTTAAATTTTTATTGGGTCTGATTTAGATGTGCTTTTCCTTTTTATAATTCTGTCCATTCTTAAATTCCTTTTAATTCTGGTTCAGACGTTTGTTTTAAAATATTGATAATCTTTTACAGGAGCTTTGTATTGAACATCTACGCCTAATGTGGCAAAATGCTTAATGGCACATTTTATTTTGTAGACTTCACTTTCTTTTAGTGCTTTCTTATCATTAATGTCGTTTGTTCCTTTGGTTTCAATTACAAAATAGAACTCACTTTCTTTTCCCTGCCTGTCCGGCAGGCAGGCATCTCGTAAACTTTTACGTTTCATTACTACACCAAAATCAGGGTTATAATCGCCAATGGGAGTTTTTATTTTGTAATAAGATGGAAGCTTTAAAAAACAAATAACTTCATCATCATTATCTGTAGCCAAAGCAAATTGATGTTCTACATCACTATCGTGAATTATTCTATCATACACACCTCTCTTTGGAGTATCTGTATAATTACTGTACTCAATCTGTTTTTTGAAATCGTTAAATTCAGAAGGAAAAGAGGAATCTGTTAAATGATAATCTAATCCTCTTATCATTTCTTCTAACTCAATATTTTTAATTAGAGCAGACGCTTGATGAATAAATTGAGGTGGATTTTTAGCAAAATTCTCGTACGTAATTCCGTTAATAATATTAAAGGTTGTGAGATAGCTTAAACCTGTATTTTCGCTAATTTCTTCTACTAAATCTAATGCGGTAAAATGAGCTTTCAATTTATAGCTTTCCGTACCTCCAAATACATCTTCAATACCATCTTCTGTAATTGCTCCAATAGAACGACTGCTTACTTCTGCTTCATAATCTGCAATTTTAATTGCATTTAGAGCTTCTTTGCTTCTGTCAATTAGAGCTTGTTCATCAAATCCTACAGTGTAATTTGTTTTTTTAGCTAAAGCATCCCAAAAACGTTTAAATGCTTTATTGATATTTTCATTAGCATTACGTTTAAAATGGATTTCATTTTGCTTTTTTCCTTTGTGCGTATGTGTCATTCCTGCACCAGCACCTGAAGTTCCGTACACTTCCTTAATTTCTTCTTGATATTGCGTTACAAAAGTTTCATAACTCTCATTAGGGATTACGGTTAGTTGATTGATTCTTTCATCATCCGAAACGTTCAATGTATCATAAACACGTTGTCCATCTGTATTTACACATATACGTAATCCTCTTCCGATTTCTTGACGTTTCTTAATTTCAGAAAACGAATTACTTAATGTAGCAATGTTAAAAATATTAGGATTATCCCAACCTACACCTAAAGCTGAATGTGAAAAAATGAATTCTATATTATTAGCCACGGAATCGCCATAACTTAGCAAACCTTCTTTGTCTTTTAAAATGGCATCAAAAACATCTTTGTTTTTACGCATTGAACTTTCATTGTCTGTAAATTCATTTTTACCTGTTTTAGCAAAATAAGAACCTTGAATATTTTCAATATGTTCTGCTGTTGGTTGTTTATTGTCGTGAAATTCAGGATAGAGTTCGGTGTATTTTTCTATAAATAAATTTTTAATGATAGGGTCGTCACTTACATAATTAGCAACCTTATCAATGAATATAAGCGAAAGGCATTTTATGCCTTTTTGGTGTAGTTTTTGTTTTTTTGTAAAGTGTCGAATGATAAGCCATTCGATTTGAAGATTCCAAATACTTTGAATATTTCCAGAAGCGTGATTTTCAAAAATCTCTGTTCCGTTTGTAAATGAAACTGACCATTTTTGAGTTCTTAGACTTTTTTTAATTCTGTCAATTTTGTATTTTAAATAACTTGGGTTATTGGTGACTTCTCCCAGATTTTCACCATCCTTTAACCATTTTGTGTTTTTAAATTCAATTTTCCCACTTGCCAATTGATGCCAAGCTTTAATTTTTGCTTGAATTGGATTTTTACCATTTTTAATTTCTGAAAGCTCTAGTTTTAAAGTGGCTTCATCATTTTTTTCTGTAACCGTTAAAACCTCAATCTTTTTTACTAATCCTTGTTTGTAACTATCATAAGGAGTTAAGCGATATAATTTGTTTTTGGAAACTTTATGTGTTGCCGAATATCTAATTTTAAATAGTGGGTTTAATTTAGCTATTTGATTGATAGAGTTGGTTGTATCCATTCCTTCTTGTGGTTCATCCATTATGATAATTGGATTGGTTCGTCCAATGGCTTCAATAAATGGAATATTTGCAAAAAGGTCTTATCTTTTGGCTTGGTTTAATATTTTGTCCTCCGAGTTAAAAGAAGCCAAAGTCATTACCATTATTTGAGGATGTTGCTCTTCAATAAAGTTGGTTACTTTATTCAATTTCTTACTACTGTATTCAAATGATTTAGGTGTAAAGCCATAAATTTCCTCCAATTGTTTTTCAAAAGTTGAAAGTGTACTTAAAACTCCTTGACGAATAGCAACCGAAGGAACAAGAATGATGAATTTTGTAAATCCGTATTGTTTAAATAACTCATAAATGGACTTTACATAAACAAGTGTTTTTCCTGTTCCTGTTTCCATTTCAATGGTTAATTCCTGTTCGTTAGTCAATTTTGCAACTTCTTCATCAACTCCGTTTTCAACTAAAACAGATTTTATGTTTTTCGTTAATTGTTCGGCAGAAAGCGAACATATATTTGAACGAATACCATCTTTACAAGCATTGTCAAATGAGTTTTTGTCGTTTCCGTCAAATACATCAACAACAGACTTTATTGCCGTTTCTTGGTATTCTAGGAGTTCTAATTTAATTTCCATTAATCTTGGCTTTTCTGGTTATTAATGTACTTCATTTTCTGTTCAGCCACTTTTAATGCTTTACTTCCAAGGGCCTCATCTTTTATTTCGTAGAGAATTTTTTCACTCAGATATTGAATAAGTAGATTGTCTTTGTCCAAATCTAGTATTTCAGCCAATTTAAGAATTTGTTCTTTTGTTGCTTTTCGTTCACTTCTTTCTATTTTACTGAGTATGGCAGTGTCAATATCGAGTTCAGCAGAGACGTGTCGCAGTAGCAATCCTTTTTCTTCTCTTTTCTCTCTAAGAATTTCGCCTGTAGATTTGTTGTTTTTCATTTGTTAAATACCAATTGATTAATTAGACTTGACAATTAATGTCAAATATAATTAGAGTTTTTAGATATTCAATGATTTTGTGTTCGGAATTTATTAACAGTCTGGGAGTGGTAATCTTTTTTCTAACAGCGGCCAACACTTGTATATATGACTGGCACAGCCTCCAAAGGCGGCCAGGTCATATCTCATGTCTTTTTATTGTTTTCCTTGTGATTTCAAAAATACGTTAACCCAGTGGCATTCAATAACTGTAGTGCTTTGTACGTATTTACCATCGCGTATAAACATAAGTAAGTGCTTCTCCGCGTGAGATACTAAAAAGTAAAAAAAAGGGATTAAAGTAGATGTCTCAAGCTGATACTGGCGAGAGTACTATCTACAGCTGTACTCAAAAGCCTTTATAAGGCGACCGAACGTACTACTGCTAATCTCAGTAGGATAGCTTAGCTCGTTGTAACTTATAGTGGCATCATATTCGCGTACGTCAGGATTAGAAGTGTAAAAATCACTATAAGTAGCTGAAAGTACATTGTCCGAACCTAGGAGTAGCATGTCTTCGTCTATGGCATAAAATATAAAGATGGCAGGATCTAACCCTATAGGATTTAATTTGCCATCCGTAGTTATATTAGTATACTCATAGTTTTTCTGAAGTATCCCGTTATTATCAAGTGATGAATAAGTACACTTACGAATAGCTCCAGAAGAGGTGTAGTCAAGCAGAATTTCTGTTTCTAAAACTAGCGTTCCAGTCTTGTCATCCATATATCTGTATTCTAGTCTACTTAACCCGTTTTTACCTGGGATAAAGGAAATTTCAGATGCTGTATCTCCACCATCTACTATGGTACACCTAAGTGGTAAGGATATTCCCGGTTCGTATTTCATTATGATTTGAGTTGAGCCCGTGACCATTTCGGATATTCTCCCATTGGCATAGTTCACTGTAATATCATCATCCAGCCAAGGATTGTTTATAGCTGATAGTTTTCCATCTGCCTGGTACGTAAAGGTCGTAATAGTGGTATCATAGTCGGTTCTATCTGTAATCTTAGTTAAAAGACAAGATGTAGCACCAGTCTCAGGAGCAGGTTTATCATCATCCTTGCAACTAGAGAGTCCGAGAGTCAATAGAAGTGTAGTGATAACGATATATTGAAGTTTTTTTGTCATTGAACAAATATATAGCATTTCAATAAATATAACTGCTTGTTTAGGGTTATAAGTGATTTGTTTAGAGAATAATGAGAGTGTAGCACTAAAAATTGAAAACTGGGATAAATATATAATTATATAATTATCAAGCATTTAAACCATTTGTAAACGCTTACAAATGATTATAAACGTAAGTAAGTGCTTAATTTTCGCTTGCTGCTTGGTGTGTCCGTTCTATTTGCAGTGTTGTTTTGAAAGGGATACAGTATCACACTCAGTGGCACACCTACTTTTCACACAACAGAAATAACATAAAGTAATAATCGCTAGCTGCGGCTGGCATAACAGAAACATTTTTAACACACACTATTTAACACAAGTAATTATTATGAACGCATTAAGAAACAAAGTACAATTGATCGGAAACCTAGGAATGGACCCAGAAGTAAAAAAACTAGATGGCGGAAACACCGTAGCAAAATTTACGATGGCTACACACGATGGCTACACCAATAAGAAAGGTGAGCGAGTAGAAGACACCCAATGGCATAACATAGTGTCCTGGGGTAAGACTGCCGAGCTAATGGGCGACCTGCTCGCTAAAGGTAAGGAAGTGATGATAGAAGGCAAGCTTACCAGCCGAAGCTGGGAAGATAAGGATGGCAGTAAGCGGTACATCACAGAGGTAGTAGTGAGTGAGTTTTTACTCCTTACCCGTAAAGAAGAGGTGAGCACGTCGGAGAAGAAAGCTGCAGATTTACCTTTTTAATGCCCATTTATCAACCACAAGCGGTCATTGGTAAATGGCGTGTAACTCTACATACATAAGACCGTTATGAAGCTGTAAAAAAGCAATGTATAATTTTCAGTTAGGTGAACCCATCTGCTTCGGTAGGTGGGTTTTTTGATATAAAATTTTGAGACGTGCCGGCCGTGGACATGACATTAAGATACTGATGACGTACTTGCTCGGCATTGGCGTTAGGAAGTTATTTATTTGGGTGTTGCTTAACGGTTTTTACTAGAGCATTAAGGTTTCCGCGTAGCGGAAATACTTACGTTAACTTACCTTCTTGATGGTTTACTTTTTTAGTCGCGTCCTAGCCTGCGGCAACCCAACTTAATGTTTCAAAAAGAAACTACTGTATTTTCGCTCTGCGGAAACCTTAATGTACTTATCAGATACAAGGGAGTACTCCTCTATGTAAACCCTCGAGTACCAATGCTTAGATATATCAGAGGAATTCAACTTAATGTTTCAAAAAAAAAGCCAAAGCATCGCTACTCTGGCTTCCTTAATATGGTCTTGGTCTATTATTTCAGAATCTGAGCAGTATGGTCTTTTGTCTTCACTTTCTCGATGATATCCGCTATGGTACCTTCTTCATCTATGATGAATGTAGTACGAGCTACTCCCATATACTGTTTGCCATACATGCTTTTCTCTACCCATACGCCATAGGCTTGGATAGTTTCTTTCTCAGTATCTGCTAGTAGATCAAAGGTCAGTTTATACTTCTCTATAAATTTCACGTGCTTTTTTTCAGTATCGGGGCTTACGCCCAATACTGCATAACCTTGCTTTTGAAGTGCTCTGTGATTTTCAGTTAGGTTACATGCTTGTGCTGTACATCCTGGAGTATCATCTTTCGGATAGAAGTAGAGTACTAGTTTCTTTCCGGTATAATCTGTTAAAGATACTTTTTTACCCTTTTGGTTTATTCCGCTAAATGCAGGAGCCTTATCGCCTATTTGTAATGTTGACATACCTGCAAAACAATGGAAAAATGAATTGGATTTGAGATTAGTTTTAACCACAAGGGAATTACAGGTATAATTCCAGTTATTGGGCACATAGGAAAACTGATTTGGAACGCCTAAGCATTGGCTAAACTGACTCCTCTATTCATTGTAGTAGATAGGTGTTCAGCGTATCTATAGTTTCACGTCTTTTTGATACACTACTTTATTGCCTTTATTATCTATTACTAGAAGTGTAAAATCGTGTATGCCGGCTTTTATCCATTTAGGTATTTCGCCCCATATTTTACCTGTTTTTGGTTCATACTCTGCCAATATCCATTTGCCGTCTAGCGAGCACGTGATTTGATCTACACCACTTAGGTTATCAGAGACTCTAAACTTGAAGTTTCTGCCCATAGCTAGTGGTGTAAGTATGGGTGCTTCATCATCATAGGAGATGGCATATTGCCCTAGTGATCTGGTTTTGAAGTGGAGTTTATTGCCGGTAAGCGTCCCACCCTCGTAGTAGGTGCGGCTGCCATCAAAACTTACTGCACATAGTTTATCGCCATACGCTATCCATGCCGCAGGTATGGTCCTACTTACCTGTATAAAGGTGTGCAGAGGAGTGTATCCAAAGTGCATCTGAAATGTTTCACTCAGCATTTTAGGCTTCTTTGGTCCAGTAGTCATTTTGAAATCAAAGGGATGGTATACTGCTTTTTTGGAGATAGAAATATCCCAGTCTTGATAGGAGAAAGAGGTACTACCAGATACACGTTTTTGTTCATTGTACACTTGCTGAGCAGGAGCTTCTAGTGCTTTGGTGGTGGTATCTCCTACTGCTACCCATACTACAGAGTCCGTAAGGCCAGCATAGTCTTGTATGTAGAGCTTCATCTCTACAGAGTCGCCTTCGTGGAGATAAATCTCGCCATTCTGCCGCTGCTTATAGTAGGGGAGAGGATTGTAAGATTCTTGAAATAGGCGGAAGTAGGTCTTATTCTCCTTCCACTTTATATACGGGTCCGTATGGGTGTATATGTATCTTCCCTGATCAAAGTTGAACTTCTCTATCTGGTATTCATATAAGAGTTTACCGTTAGCAGTAAGCCAGCAGTAATTGATACCGAGCACATTTTTCTTATCTGTGAAATAGTCGTCTGTGAATAGACCAAAACTATAGTTGCCGGGTTGAAGGTTTAATGTCTTGGTATTTTTCAGGTAGTCACTCCACTTACTCATAGTGGTGTACGCATAGTTTCCTCTAGTGTAGAGGGTTTCCTTATCCTTGAGGTATACACTTACACGTTTTATCTCTGGCTTTAGATTATCGGATACGTTAAGTCCGTGCAGTAGCGGATTAGTACTTTGGCCTTTACTGTTTCTAATCTCAAAGTGCAGGTGTGGTCCACCACTGCCTCCCGTATTGCCGCTGAGGGCAAAGTTTTGGCCTTTGGTCACTTTTATTTCCCCTGGTTTTGGGTAGAGTTCTATTTCAAATTTTCGTTGTTTGTACTGAGCATCTTTGACATAGTTAGCTAAGGTGCCTTTAAATTCTTTGAGGTGACCATATACAGAAGTGTACCCATTCGTATGGCGTATGTATACTACTCTGCCATAGCCTGTAGTGCTCACTTTTACTCGCTCGATATAGCCATCTGCTGCAGCCAGTACTTTCCAGCCTTCCATGCCACCTGTACGGATATCTAAACCAGCATGAAAATGATTTCCTCTTAGCTCACAGAAGGTGCCTGACACGTAAATAGCACTGTCAAATGGATTACGGAAATAATCTTGCGGGTAGTAGTTTTTATTTCTGGTGAAAGAATATTGACTTTCTGTACTAGCCAGGCTAAGTGTGGTAGGAATGGGTACGTCTGATAAATCATCGATTTCCTTGAGCTCTATTTCTTCAGAGTCTATGACTGTGCTAGGAGTTTCCTCTGTGGATTCTCCTTCTGAGCTGGTCTGCTTACACGCAGCAATGAATGAGATGGCACCTAGGAGAAGGAGCGTGTATATGCTTAAATTATTTTTCACTAGAATGTTTTATGCCTTTAATCTGCAAATGTAATAAGGGGATACGTTCCTTTTTTCAAGATGTAAACAAAGCCGTCGTATATAGGACAAAAAAATAGAGAAGTCTTGGTGTATTAAAAAAATAGGATAACTTTATAAAGAGCAGCTTAGATAATAATATTATCAACATAAAGATAATTAAAGTATCTAAAAAGAGTTCCAATAGTTACGTTATACTTAGCATTTAACAATTTTTATAATATGAACAGACCTTCATTTATCATCACAAAGAGCAACGGTAATTTTAATTTAGAATTATACTCTGCAGATGATTTTTTAATGGCACGTAGTAAGCCATTTGCTACACTCCGTGAGTGCGAAAAATTCATAGATATACTGAAGGTCCACATGTGCTTTCAGACTAATTTTTGTAGGAGTAAAAATAGGGTTGGTCAGTACGGTTTCGAAATACGCACGTGTTGGGATGAGCTCATAGGCTGTAGCTTATGGTTTCAGACACGTGAAGACCGTGAACTTGCTATGCAGCAAACTTTCGTAGCTAATAAAGATGCGGTGTATGTAGATAAAAAGGTTTTTGTGCAGGCTCCACAGCAGTTATCGTTGCTAGTAGTAGCATAGGAGCGATTACTCCTGAATCTGTAGATTTTTGGTATTGTTGAAAATTTTTCCAGATAACACTCCGGTAGCTTATTCGGAATCTCTTAGATATATGCCCCCATTATATGTTTGTATATCTCTTATTTTCACTTGAGTAGGTAAGAGCTCTTGCTATGCTCATACTCGTGTTGATTTATTGCGTGAATTTGAGTAGTTAGAGAATAGTTATCAGAAGAGACTTTCCAGTTGGATGGCTTTAGATTTTGGTAAGTTGGATATGAGTACAGTTCCATCAAATCACTGATTGCTAGAGGTGTATTATCAGATAGCGTGAAGTGTACGACTAATAAATTCATTCAGAAATTCAATATTAAGGCTTGTCTTACTCTTGCAGAGATAGTTCAGCGTATTGCTTAGTCAATAAAATAGTTCAATTCCTTTCTTTATTTTGCGTGTAAAGCACATAAAATGAGAATTTTACAATTTATCCCTTATGTTTTCCTGATGTTTTCTAGTATTTTGGTGTGGTGTATTTCACCTTTGTGTTATACTATTTAGACGTTGGATGAAAGAAATGTTAAATCTAAGATTGCTTTAGTTAGAAAAGTGAAATTTCGAATAAACTTGAGTAAATGTTTTAATGCCGACGAAGGATTTAGATAAAATAACTGAAATCTTAACGCAATGAATAGTTATTCTGCTTCTAACCATCTATAAACACTAAGAGTTACATTGTCTTTGCTAACTTCTGGAGTATGTAGTGAAGCTTTGGCTCAGAACAGTATAGACATGTAGAAGGGTTTGTAATGTCTGATGAGAAAGTTACTGTATTATCTAAGGCAGGTATTTTCAGTAGTTGGTTGGTGACCACTACAGACTAATATTGGTTTGACTCTCCTGATGAAGTAGAACACAATAATCAGAAAGTCTTTAAAAAAGGAGTCAGATAATCGAAATTTAACCACGATCAAACTGAGTATCGCAAATACTCAATTGGCTTCAGATTAATTTCTGAGGCTTCTTTTGTGTCTTATTGAAGCGTAAATGTAGAAAACGCTATTGCATAAATTTAGATAGTCTTTTAAAGCTTGTTGAGTTATAAAAGAGATTTGTCATAAGTAAGATAAAACCGAAATCAAAAAAATAGATTTTGATCTGTGTTACACTAAAGTCAGACAATTTAATTAGGTTCTATCTGAAAAGAGTGCGGAACTAAGTAGGGCCTTCTTAAAACCATTTTATTATAGGGAAATAAGGGTTAATATTCTTTTTTTCTTGCGGTAAGTATGGATGGTCTTATTTATAGTATGACTATGTAGTTGAGCGGTAGCTGATACTGTTTATGAATGATAGATTTTTAGGAAATCTCATGAGACACATTGTTATGTATTTATTTGATTGACTCAAGTCAAATAAGGTTCTGCTTTAATCACTATGGTATAATTTGTTTAAGGTTATACATTAAAATTTGCAGTTTGGCCTACTGCATTTGTAAATTAATTAAACTTTTTTTAGCACTAAAATTAAAGCTGTTTATGATAATAAATCATTGAAAGATAGTGCACTAGACGTATTCTCAAAACGAGAACGAATAGAATAACCGTCTCTATATGATAATATTATTAGGATAGTAAAAATTCTCCTGTACATTTGCGTAATTATTCTTAACTACTATTATGATGCAAAAATCAAAACAACTGATTTTGGTATTACTTTTCTTGCTGCCGATTAGTGCTTTATCACAATCTGCTACAATTGGAGAAAAGTATTCCGTACAAATCAAAATTACCAGTTTTTCAAGCAATTCCGTGTCCTTTTCATGGACTAGTGACGCAGTAGTTTCTACCTCTATTTATCGTAAAGAGATTACCTCTTCTAATTGGTCACGACTCAAACGTAATTATACTTCGCTTACTTACTCTGATGCATCTATTTTGGAAGGCAAAGAGTATGAATATAAGTTTCAAGTGTCTACTGGTACTACCCCATCAGTGGCCTACGGTTACATCTCCTTTGGAGCTAAAATTCCACAGGTGACTAGCAGGGGAAATCTACTACTTGTAGTAGACGATAGATTCGAAAATTCATTGGCTCCCGAACTGACAATACTAAAGAAAGATTTGATCAGTGATGGTTGGAATCCTATCGCTATATACTGCAGCAAAGATTCTACGGTAAGTCATGTGAAGTCAGTTATAGACAGTATCAATACTAGTAGCTCTTTGGATGGTATTTACTTAATAGGTCATATACCAGTTCCTTACTCAGGATCTTTTTACCCGGATGGTCATACGGATCATAAAGGAGCTTGGCCTACTGATCTATATTATGCCTCAGATGCTAGCGACTGGACAGATTATGTGGTAAACTATACTAATTCTTCAAGATCTGCCAATTCCAATATAGTAGGTGATGGTAAATTTGACAATGCTGAAATGGTGGGGGAAACATTTTGTCCAATCTCTAGAGTTGATTTTTATGGCCTACCAAAAGTAGCGGCAAATGAAACTTCAGTATTAAAAAATTACCTAGATAAGGCTTCGAGTTATAAACACGGAGGGATTACTGTACTTGACAAAGGGTTGATATATGATAATTTCGCAACCTTTGCGGAAGGATTTTCCTTCAATGGACATATGAATTTTAGCAGTTTGTTTGGTGATAGCATTACCAAGTCATCATTACTTTCTTCGCTGCAGTCAGACACATACAAATGGAGTTATGCTTGCGGACCAGGATCTGATTCTAGTCTTTCTGGTGTAGGGTCTGTAACCACACTGAAAAACTCAGACTATCAAGGTATATTTTCAATGGTCTTTGGGAGTTATTTTGGAGATTGGAATACGGAAGATAATTTTATGAGATCACTATTAGCTGATGGCAAGATGCTGACTACTTGTTGGGCCGGACGTCCTAATTGGTTTTTTCATCAAATGGGGCTCAATAACCCTATAGGAACTTCAGCTAAGATGTCTGTGGAGAATAGCTCTAACAGTTCTTACTTAAGCACCACGTCTTATGATATCTATGGGCACTTCTCTAATGGTGTGCACATGGAGCTGCTAGGAGATATGACCTTGCGTCAAAACTATAAGAAATCTATTAGTACATTAAATACTGCCTATAATCCGAGCACAGTTTCTGTGGACCTTACTTGGACAGCACCCGTAGGAGAAGTAGTTACTGAGTATAAGATTTATAAATCTTCTGATTCAGTATCTAACTTTACTTTACTAGCTACATTATTAGCGTCAGATTCTACATTTAGTGATTCGCTTATTGCAAGCACTGGAAACTACTATTACATTTCGTATGTGACTTTAGACTCTACGAATAGTGGGAGTTACTATAACCGTTCTACCGGAACTTACGCATCCTCAGATACCACAGGACATGCGGCTATGACTGCCTTGCCTATGAAGTTAATCTCTTTTGATGTAGTAAATCAAAATGAAAATGCTAAATTACAATGGAGTACTTCTAGCGAAATAAATTCCAGTCATTTCGAATTAGAAAAAAGTACAAATGGACTCATTTGGGCAGTATTTAATCAAGTACAGGCAGCAGGACACAGTAGTGCTATAATTAATTATAGAGGTCTTGATTATAACTTGGGTGTCATTAAAACATACTATAGATTAAAGTTAGTCGACTTTGACGGTTCTTTGGAGTATTCAGATATTCAAGTAATAGATCAGAAGATTAATACTATGTCCATTTATCCAAACCCCTCTAACTCAAATAAAATAAATCTGAAGGGATTATCAGAGGCTATAAATAAAGATCAATTAAGGATCACGGATGCTCGGGGAGTAGATATACCATTTACATTATCGACTACAGATTTTGGGCAGATAGGAATAGAGCAAAGAACTGGAGTGTATTATCTTAATTATAATAATGAGCATATAAAGTTTATTCTACTTTAAAAAAGAAGCTAATGTCTAAGCTAAGTTCTATTTGATGAATATACTATGACTGATTGTTTTGTAAGTGGGAATATAGAATAAAGCAAGTTAGATAATCTAAACAATGCTATAAGAGCATACTAAGAACTACTCAATCACCCCCCACGATTATAAATCTGGCCTTAAATTAATTTTGAGGCCTTTTTTATTTGGGATAGTGGGAGCTAAGTGTGTCTAACAGACACTTAGACTATCAGCATTTCACCCGTACCTCAGTCGTCAGAAGTCGGTTACATTATCTGTAGTTTACCGTTTTAGGTTAATGTACTCCTGGTCTTTGGATAGTGTTGTATGTACACGTGTATGTGAGAATGTGGAGTGAAAATAGTTATTTGCCAATGCTAATTATGCCGTAAATTCTCGGTTTTGTAATTTTATGTACTAAATACACCGTTTGAAATGCTAATAAGGTTCTCAAATTTGTGAAACCAATAGTACTAAGCGTGTCCATTTTTTTTAATACACATATTATATTGTCTAGAGCATTTATTTGGACGCTTAGTTCACTCACTCAGTTGTGTTATAGACAGATTGATTCAAGCTCATTGTATTTTCATCACCTCTCTATTAATAATGGGCTCTCACACACTACTGTTTTTTCACTGTTACAAGATCAGCTTGGATATATCTGATAGGGACTCACAATGGACTAAATAAATATCACTGGTATTTATAAAAAGCCTTATGAACTACTTGAACCGAATTAATGTCTTTACGAGCATATAATCTCTCTAAATTTTGATTACTTAAAGTGTTGATACCTGAAAATTCATCAATGTGAGCTGGTATTACTAATGCATTACATTTTTCTGTTGCAATTTGAGCAACATCAATTACAGATTTATTAGTTATGGCATCTTGTTTTCCATAATGTGTATGCTCAATATCACATTTGCTTAGAAAACTTTTGACTTCTTCTTCCCCTTTACTTGGGTCAAATAGAATTAATAGATGAATTTTTGTTGTATCGCAAGTAATCTCTACACCAGGATAAACCGTTATCGGTTTGTCTTTTGCAGCTTCTTGTATTGCTTTTATACCTAAAGGCGTATCATGGTCTGTAACCGTTACACAATTTAAGCCTTGCTCAATCGCTCTATCTACCCATTGCTCGGGAGTAACTTCTCTATTTGCAAAGCATTCGCTTGCGGTTGTGTGTAAATGCAAATCGCATTTGTACCATTTTGAGCCTTTAAATTCTATCATATAATCACCCTTTAAACTTGGTTGCTAAATAATTAATACTTACGGTTCTGCTTACTTCATTGTGTGGTAGGATTAGATATTTCCAGTCTTTGCCTTGGTTTTTTGCTGTGTATTCTGAAGCATATTTACAAAAGCGTACTGCTGCTGCCTTTTTTGCCAATACGGTTTCTTCTTCGGTTTGGTCAGAACGTTTAACCTCTATCATATAAATGGTGGTTTCTGTTTCTACAATGAAGTCTGGTTCGTACCTTTTTGAGTTGTTATCCCAGTAAATTCTGAATTGGTTGGGTGCTGGTCTTAACCATTTGGTGACTGTTGCATCATTTTCTAATACAAAGGCTAAATCTTGTTCGGCTTTGCTATCAAACTTGTATTCAAAATGACAAGCTTTTTCAAAACCTCTAAAAACATATTTAGGAATCATAATAGTAGGGCTTACAATGTCTCGATAGTCTTTATAACCTGCATTTACCAATGAGGAGAAGCTCCATTGCTCTATACGAATAAACGGAAATACTCTTGGGGCAACATAATCTGAGGAATGCAACTGAAAGTGCTGTTTCATTTGATTATAGACCTTTTCAGCTATCGCAGCTTTGAATTGAAATATGGCCTGTGGCAATTCATCTTCATTGGTAATGTTTGCCTTTATGGCTTCATAGGCTTGGGTGGCTAATTGGTATAATAGTTCTGAATTTTCATCATAATCAATTTCTGGGTAGTCAATTAATTCTGCAATAATGAGTTTTATAGGATTGCCATACGAACCGCTTGATTTTGCTTTTAAGGTTTCTACAAGTTTGTCTTTTAAACCCATTCGGATAATTTCTTGCTCTAAGGCTTGAAAATTGAATCCTGCAATATCTAAATCAAATGTCTTGAACTCGGCTCTTGTTTCGCCTTGCACTAAGTCC
>Ga0222644_1000187_pt1 | contig 28041 bp, 37 predicted proteins | sample AntAcemetagen291_FD_179800 | JGI IMG/M metagenome (GOLD analysis project Ga0222644, IMG submission 179800) | Saline water microbial communities from Ace Lake, Antarctica - #291 | ecosystem: Environmental > Aquatic > Non-marine Saline and Alkaline > Saline | place: Antarctica: Ace Lake...
GCCGTCGACTGCCATCCAATAAATAAGTACCAGATTTTTAGTTTGTACGCCAAAACCGTTATTCTCATTGATTTTAAAGTTGTTTAATATTTTTTTCGTAATATTGCAACATAAACACAAACGCATGAGTAAGGTATTCGTAGGGACCTGGGTAGACAAAAAGACTAGAATTGATTTTAAAATGAAATGCGCTCAACTTGAATTAAATCAAGGAGATGTTATAGATTTGCTTATGATTAATTGGTTAAATAGAAAACACATAAAAGATGAGAAATAGAGACAAAGAATCATTAACTTTAGGGTTGGTAATGCTTTTAGCGGTTACAACGGTGATAGGATGCGGTTTATTCCAAATAGGTCAAATAATCTACGGTATTATACGCTGGTCTATAATGATTTAAAAAAAATATATGGCAACAGGAGAAAGAAAGACAGAGTTGGATAAACTACTAGAAAATATGCAAGGCGTTCACTCGAAAAGGATGAACGCGATACTTTCTACAATGGAGGATGAAGATTTTGTGGTTGCTTATTTTAAAACCTTAGAATATTCATTACCAAAACTACAAAGAAGGGAGGTTGCGATAGAGGCTACCGAAACAACTATTGTAATAGAACACGTTACCTCGGTAGCGGAACCAGAAAAGTAAATGAAGGTAAGGTTTAAAGTAACTAATGTTTTTAAGAAAAACGAGTCCTGCTACAATAATATTAAAATAAGATACATTGTAAACTCAGGGGGTTCTCGTTCTAGTAAAACATATTCGATATTGCAGTTGTTTGTAATTATTCTAATGGATAAAAAGAACTACAAGATATCCTGTTACCGTAACCTACGTATTGATTGTATAGATACGGTAGGGCAAGATTTTAAAAATATAATCGAACAGTCGGGGCTTTCAGATAGATTTGTCCACAACATAAAAGACGCAAAATGGCTATGTAAAGCAACGGGTTCGGTTATATATTTTGCTGGAACGGAGAAAATACACAAAGCTTTAGGGCAGCAAAACAACATTATATTTTTAAATGAGATTTCAGAGTTCTCTTTAGCTGTATTTAATCAGTTAGACCAAAGAACTAGAGATAAGGTTTTTATTGATTACAATCCATCTAAGGATTTTTGGATTGAGAGTTATAGGGAGAACTCAGCAGCTAGTTTTTTGCACTCTACGTATAAAGACAATCCGTTTTTGACTATCGGAATAACTTCTAAGCTTGAAAGTTACAACCCTTACAAATGGGACGTAACCTACGTAGAAAACGGAGAAATACACTACGAGGGCAAACCTGTTTCGCAAAAAAACCAACCACCTCCTAACGAGGTAAATATAAAGAACAATACCGCTGATAAATACCTATACGAGGTATATTGTCTTGGCTTGGGTTCTGAAAAACCAAATAGAATATATAAAGGTTGGAAAGTTTGTACTGACCAGTTCTTTGAGGCTTTACCTTACGAAAAATTCTACGGTCTTGACTTTGGGGTAAGTAGTCCTACTGCGGTTGTTCAGATATGCTTTGACGGAGATAGAACATTTTACGTAGACGAAGTACTTTACAAACCTATGAGTCAAATGGGAGTAACTTTAGCGGAGTATCTTAAAGAGCCAAGAGGTGTTAACTCTCTACCTCTAGTAGATGTAGACCTAATAACTATTTGCGATTCTGCAAAACTTCAAATGGTAAATGATTTGGCAAATCAAGGATTAACGGCTTTGCCAGCTTTAAAGGGAGCTGGATCTGTTTCTAGAACAATATCGTCGGTTCAATCTTTTAATATTGTCTATACGGAGTCATCAAAAAATTTAAAAGAAGAATATCTTGACTATTCCTGGAAGTTAGATAGATACGGTTTAGCGGATGACTCACCAGAACTTCATAAACCCGATCACTTAATGGATTCACTAGGGTATGTAATTTCTTGGGTAATAAATTATCTAGGTATAGGTTCAGTTTAATTAATAAATTATAAAATGAAAAAAAAGGTAAGGTGGTTAAATAAAGAAGAAGCTGAAATAATAGGTTTAGATCCAAAAGAAAACGACGGCAATAGAAAACAGAATAGATACCCGTTAAATTCTGAGGATTGGGAAAAAATACTTTATATTAGAAAATCAGCTAATAAAATTTCTCAAAGTACTAGGGAAGAACTTAAAAAAGAAACCAAGGTAGCTCCTAAGTTTGTTTTATCCGCATGGAATCAGGAGACGGGTAAAATGATGGATATTGACGAACATTGCAAACATTACTCACTTCCTCGTAAGGATATTTTAAAATACAAACTAGTATCCCATACGGGTACTCCCTTTTTTAATATTGAGTTTAAAGACAAATTAGTAGAGGAAATTCAAAAATTTGACTTTGACAAAATAATAAAAAAACACATTAAACCGATAAAGGTAAAGCAAACCTCTACCAATCAAAAAAAAAGCAAGGATTTTGATTCTTTAACCTATACTGACGTTCATATTGGAATGGATACCGACATAGATAATAATACAATGTATCAAGCAGCCTGGGATAAAAAAGAACTCGTAAAACTTGCGAATCTAATTGTAGAAAAAACAATAAAAGAGCAAGAGAGTAATATCTTATACGTTGACGATTTAGGTGACCTGTTAGACGGTCTTGACGGATATACTACAAGGGGAGGACATAAGCTTCCACAAAATATGACAAATGAGGAGTGTTTTGACGCTGCTCTTGATTTTAAAATGATTATTTTACAGGGATTAGTTGATAATTACGATAAAATATTTTTTAATAACATTTGTAACGACAATCATTCAGGTATTTTTGCTTACTTTGTAAATCAAGCTTTTAAAAAAATAGCGGAAGTACAATATGAAAACGTTACAGTTACAAATCATAGGCAATTTATAAGTCACTATATTGTAAACAGAATTGGTTTTGTTATATCTCACGGAAAAGACGATAAGAACTTAAAATTTGGATTTAAACCCCATATAGACCTAAAAGGAGTAAGTAAAATAGACCAATACTGTAAGCATAACGGATTATACAAGGATTGCGACTTAATAATATTTAAAAAAGGAGATAGTCACCAAGCCCTTTTTGATATGTGTTCCTCAAGCGATTTCTTTTACTTTAATTACCCAGCTTCTTCACCAAGTAGTAACTGGATTAAAAGTAATTTTGAGTTAGGGCGAAGAGGTTTTGTAAACGAATCATTTGAAGGATTAAATAATTACTTAAAACCAAATTTTATAAGAAAATGAAAATAAAAAGAACAAAGTACTGGCTAATGCCTGAAATGAGTCCTTGTGGAACTCACCTAATTTATAAAAAAATGTTTTACTAATGAAAAACTTAAAACAATGGAAAACTACCTTAATTGGTTTAATATCCTACGTAGTCGCTTTCTATTATTTACTCGAAATAGAAAAGCCTAGTATTTTCGGGTTTGTTGCATTATTAATATTTGCAACTCTAATGTTGTTCTCTGCGGATTCGCTGATAGACTCATTAAAAAGATTTATAAAAAATAATGAAGACAAAAAAATTTAAAAAATGATTATTTCAAGAACAAAAATTTATCAAACTAGTTTATTAATAGTATCGTTGCTATTTTTATTGCTTTTAAACGAGCAATGTACCCAAACTCATACAATCAATCAATTAAACTCTGATATTGCCTCTTTAGGTATTGAAAATCAATCCTTCGTAACTGAGGTAAACAAAAGTAAGGAGAAATTGAGTTATCAGGCTCAAATAGTTATAAGCCAGAAACAAGCTATTGAAAACGGTGTTTTAGAACTAAAAAGAATTAAAAAATTAAAATCTAAGGTAAGTTTTGAGACTAGAACAATAATAGATACTGTTTTTGTGCCATTTAAAGAAGTCTTAGAGGTTGTTGTAGATGGTAAGAAGGAAAATAGATTTAGATTCAAATACGACGAGCCTAATGGGTGGTTCTCAATTAACGGATACACAAATAAAGAAGGAATTAGGATAGATAACTTTACGGTAAAGAATGATTATAGTATTTATATAGCCGATACAAAATTAAGTCTATTTAAGAAAACTAATCCAGAAGTTTTGCTTGTAAATAAGAACCCCTATACCGAGACTATAAAAATGAATAATATTGTTGTAAAATTTAACAAACCATTTTACAAGAAAAACCTTTTTTGGCTAGGTGTAGGAGTTGCGGGGGGTATATTAATTGCTAAATAATTAATACCTAAAACTAATATTTTCATACTCTTTTTTAGCGTCAAAACTAGGACACTCTTTGGCGCTAAAATCTCTATGACCAAAAACAACAGCGTTGTATTTATCTTTTAAGTCGCAAAGTAGATTTACTAAAGACTCTTTTTGACATTCCGTTCTAGTATCCTTTGCTTTCATTTTAGAGTCAACTCCTCCAATATAACAAACCCCTATACTACCAGTATTTTTACCAAAGCAATGTGCGCCTATTTTTTCGATAGGTCTACCTATACGAGTAGATCCGTCCAACTCTATTACAAAGTGATAACCAATATCAGACCAATTTCTTTCCTCAACGTGCCACCTTTTTACTTCTGAAATTAAAACATTTCTACCTTCGGGTGTTGCCGAGCAATGTACTATAATTTTATTTATTTTTCTCATCTTTGTTTTTGTCCCTATTCATTAAGTACCATTTTTGCATAGTGTATCCAATAACGGTAACTGTAAGCAAAATTTTTAAGCCTATTTCAACACTTGAGAAGTTCATAGCGAAAACCGCACCGTTTAGTCCGTATATTTTTAAATCTGTTATTGTCATTTTTTTAAATTAAATCTTTTACACCTCAATAGGTTGTTATGAACATAAATACTCAACTTGAACCTCACCACTTACAACGTAAATAACGTAAGTTGGGTTATTGTTGTATATTTTATAGTAACCGTCTACTATATTTTGAGTATGCGCTTGATTTGCCCAAACTTTGTCCCCAGCAAAAGGAGTGGGGGCATCTCCGTTATGCCATTGATAGGTATTAGCACTACTAGAGCTACAAGCATTTTGATAAGAATTAAAACTTGACCCTACTGTAATTCTAGTATTATTTGCTGCGTGAATATATCCTCTAAAATTAGACAACCTATCTTTGTTTCCTACGTAACTTGAGTTAAAAGTTCCAGTAGCTGCTGCAAAACATTGATTTAAGGAAGTATTATTTGTGTTTCCAAAAATTTCTTGAGCCACTTGACTTAATCTTATATTTCCTGTTGGTACAGCCATTATATTCCTAAATGTTTTTTAATCAAATTTAAGTCTTTTATTGCGGTTTTGTATTGTTTTTTTAACTCTATATTTTCGTCGTATAGTTTATTAATACTTGCGGAGTTTATTGCGGTAATTTTAGGATAGGAAACTCTTTTAATATTATCGTCTTCTCCAACAAAAACTATTTCAGGAAAATCTACAATAAGGTCATCGGCAACAAAACCAATATCTAGCCTGCCTGAGTCCTTCCAAATATATCTTTTTGGCTTTAATCTCTTTGGCTCTAAATCCGTAATGTTTCTTTTAAGTCTAACGTCAGATTGTTGTATGAAATCACTAGCATAAGAATTCCCAGTTACTCTGCAACTTCCATTAATATCTAAGGGATATATACTAGTATTGTAAGTGTCTCCTTGACCGTAATTTATTCGCATATGTCTTGCAATAGTAAGGTCTCCTTGATTATTCAAAGCCATGCACCCGTTACTGTTTCCTTGATTGTTTTTACCCCACCACCATCCTCTTCCAGATGTGGCGTCCATCTGAAAAGTCATTGCGAACTCGTTATTTAATGGACCAAAGGTATAAGCACTACCCATTCCTATACCGTATGTGCTTCCTTGCCAAACAGCGTATTTTACTCTTTGATTTGATTCATTTGCTTCATAACTATTAGCCTTTACTAAACCATCAAAAGAAGCAAAACCATTACCTAAATTAAAAGAAATTCTAGCAGCGGTATTTGTCCTATCAATAAAGTTTAGCGATTTGTTTCCTTCGTATTTTATACCTGCTTGATAAGTGTTGTTTATGAAATAAAGTTCTCCACTATCAGAAGCGTTTTTACTTAAACGAACATCTCCGTTAAACATAGAATTACTTGCTACTCTAAACGTTCCGTTTACGTCTAGCTTATAAGAAGTAGAACTAAGACCAATTGCCACGTTACCCCCTTTAAACACATTCAATCCAGCCCCTCCAATATCATTATCTCCCCAATGAGATAGTATTATCCGACCCGTACCGCTTCCGTTACCTTGAAAGTATTTTACTAATCCTATTTTATCAGTATTTTGAGATGTTCCTAACAATATTTCAGACTGAACAGAACCTCCGTTTATCCTTAACCTACTTCCCGATATATCACCATTAAAACTTCCTGAACCATTAAAAGTACCTGAACCATTAGCGGTAATTCCTCCGCTAAAGTTACCAGTTCCCGTAAAGTCTACGTTTCCGTTATAAGCCAATACTCCGTTCTCCTTTAGGTTTAGTGTTCTTCCAGATACATCGTTTTGTAATTGAACACCTGACTCATTAGCACTACCTACTCCGATATATCCCTGCCTAGTTGTCCCGTTGGATTCGTAAAAAGAGAAATAAGATTGATTACCAGTCCCGCTAGAACTTCCTTTAACCCCACTAACATTAGGCATTAAAAGTTTACCTGCAAAATTAGCTTCGCCCGTAAAACTTGGAGAAGCCTTTGGTGCTAATCCTGACAAGTCTTGATTACCAGTAAATCCATTAGGATTACTACTTGAGTAATAATCAGAAGATTTAAAAGTTTTTACCTGTGCTAAATTTAAAATCTCGTCATCCATCAAGGCTCCAGATGCCCTTACATTAATAGAGTCCGTAACATCAGCGTTAGTCTCTATACTTCCCAACTTAACTATATCGGTAGTAGCTATTAACTCCCTTCCTGTAACTTTATCTACCTTATTACCTAAAGAGTTAGATAAATTTGAGATATCAGAAATATTTAAGGATACGACACCCGTCCTACCCGCAACGGAAAGAACCTTATCACTGTTATCTATCTTAGCCCATCCCGAAGCTGTTTTAACCGCCCAGTCATTTACTTCCCAATCAGTTATACCGCCTAAACTTGTAGACCCAGCCACGGTAACAATCCAAAATTGACCTGTTTTTGCATTTGGTTCTATATTTGGACTATTTGAAGTTGCGTTCCAATTTCCCTGAGGAATTAACCCATCAGCTAAAGAGTCTAAAGCTATCTGCAAGCCGTCTATATCGGATATTTGATTAGGAGATATCTTAATCCATTTGTTCTCTGAGAAGTATATTAAGTCACCTATGACGTAATTCTTTATACCCGCCCCTAGATTAAAGGAACCAGCAGCAGATACTTTGTATATATCACCAACAAAACCAATAGAGTTAGATAGTATTGGTGAATTTGTAGAGGCGTTCCAAGAACCCTTAAAACCCCTTAGTGTTTTTACGGTCACAAATTGAGCATCTTGTTCTCCTTCTTGTATAGATATTTTTTTACTAGAACTATTTATGCTGACTAATTCCGTCAATTGTGACGCAAGCTTACTTTTGCTTATTACTGAATTAATCCAATTCGTGTTTCTAGCTACTGACTGTTGTAATGTTTCTCTGCTCATTTTTTATTTTTTAACTCTTTGGAAACCTTCTGATTCTAATCTTAAGAGACTTGGTATCTCGTAAGAACCTACACTAAATAATTTGTCACTTCCTCTTGAAGTATATACTGCGTTTGATTTTGTCATTTGTGCCTTAACTCTATATAAATTAGTACCCGCGAGGCTAACAACCTCAGGCGACTCTTCTTTAACGTATTGTACCTCGTTCAAAAATACGAATTTATGAGCCAATGCTTGTATAACTTTTCGCATCATTTGCTTTGGCATTAATTTAAAAGATATTAAATCATTTTCGTAACCCTCAGAGTCTACTAGATAAGTATTAATGTCTGTTTTTTCAGACTTAACGTCATCGGAAAAACCTCCTTGAAATAGGTCAATCGGTATTCTTACTCTATTCCTAATACCTGTTCCGTAGAACATATCGGTATTGTTTTCGTTGTAGTATTCTATTAATAGAGTGTCTTGGTGTGTTTCCAATACCTCGATAACCTCACTTAAATAAACCTCTTCCGAAAAAGATAAGTCAGTATCTGTTTGAGAAATATTTACTTGTATTTTCTTGTTTAAGAATTGTTGCATATTTATACTAAACTCGTAAATATTATAGCTTTCTAGACTATAAATACTACTAACAGTTACGGTAGCACTTAAACTAGTGTAAGAAGCGTCTATTACCAAAACATACGCAGCTACTTCTTCGTCAAATATAATATTTACTATTTTAAACCAACCTCCGTTAACAAATACAAAGTTACCTATAACTCCCCAAGCTGGTAAGTTTCCGTTAAGATTATAATCACCAGAGGTAGTTCCCGTAGAGTAGTTGTAAGTATTTCCAGACAAGAAATACAAACCAGTCTCTACCCCTAGATTGGATATATTGTATATTATAGCGTCTCTACTGTCTTTTAAATCAATATAGTCAGTCTTAGCTTCGGTAGTTATATTTGTCTCGCTAAGGTTCTCGTCTACAACCGTAACAACTATATTGGAGTAGTTTGTTTTTATCTGTGTGGTTATAATATCACAACCTTGAAACAATTGAGTATATTCATAAGAATTTTCAGTGTAAGGTAATTGCCAGCTTAATGTATTTTCGTCATTTTTGTAATCAGAGCAATTTCCCCAATTAGTATATCTAGCAAATCTAATCGAGTTTGACTTACTTGGCAAGTCGGAATAAGGAAATCTCTCTCCAACACCTCCGTCTTCAAAAGAGGGTATTGTCACACTAGAGGTAGCTACGCATCCGTAAATATCATTAACGTAAACCGTATAATTGTCAGCTAAAAGACCGTTAAAAACATTGCTCTCTTGATAATTTACTCCGTCTAAAGAGTATTTATTGCCGTTTGACTCCCACAATACACCTATTCTTGTTACGGTTAAAGTTGCTCCTGACGGTGAGTTCAAATAAGAAGTTGTTATCTGAGAACTAACTACTGGCAACTTGGCTAAAACATTGTACCTATCAGTTTCAGAACCCTGCTTTACTATAAGCGTACGGTATCGACCCCTTGGTAAATTTACCAAAGTAAAAGGATTGGACGATACGGAAATTTCAGGACCACCTTCTAAGGTATAGCTATCTACTTGTCTATTTGTAGTAATATCTGCGTCTAACTGAGAGCAGGGGTCTTGAGAAGGGGCTTTAAATTCTACTTTGGTTATATCTAAAGCAGGTACGTCTGGAACGTTTGTAAAAGATACTACTAGACTTGGAATATCCGTAAAAAACCTATTAGCTATAAAAAAATTAGGAGACGAAACAGTTATTCTTAAAGTTCTATTATCACCACTACCTGATAGTAAGAGGCTGTACGTATTAGTACTATTATAGTCTACTTGAAATGAGTTTTTTAAATTATTGATAGTTTGCTCTATACTGTTACCAATAACCACTTGCCTTCTAGTCGATCTTTGTGTAAACTGAAAACGCTCAAGAATATTAACTATGTTATTAAAAACTATAACACTTCCGTTAGTTGGTCGAGCAGTAAGGTTTATCGTGATAGTACTTGCCATAATTTATATAGTATTAAATTTTTTAATAGTCCAATTCCCAACTCCATTGGGTGATAGTTTTTGAATGTATCCTTCTTCAATTTCACCCTCTTCATTCATAAATGAAACAAGACCATAGAAGTTTGGAATTTCTTTTCCCAAAACTACGGTTTTTCCTTGAACCTTTTGTAACAAATCGTAATCAACATTAAATTCAAACTCAATAATTTCTCCGTCCATTCGAGCAGTTTCTAGGTTTTTATTCTCAATGTTTCCGTTTTCTGAGTGAGAGACCCCTCCGTACTGAGGGTAGTCTACTGATTTTAATTTAGTTGTTAAACCACTATTAGCTACCGAACTACCGTATCTTATAAGGTCAAGAGGATACTTTACTAAACCAGTACCAATTTCCCAACCATGCCTAAGCAAAATATTAAAAGGTGATAGCCTTAAATTCTGAGCCGTATCAGGACTAAAAACTCCTGTAGGTTTTTCTGAAAAATCATTTTGCCAAAGTCTTTGACTAAAAATATTACTACCTTGAGTTCTTACCAGGTCAAGCAACCATATAGAATCGTCGTACTTTGTATCCTCAGTGGGAAAAAGTGAGAACGGTTTTCTTCTAGCAAACTCAAGACCGTAAGAATCAGCCCTGTACTTAATTAAAACACTATATATTTGCTCCAACTTATCTATAACAGTAGTGAAAGTAGTCTTTGTATTGTACTCGTCAAGACCAATAGCCTCCTCGTATTTACCGCCCTTAGTATAACCTATCTCCAAACCTGAGTAAAATGAGTCGGTCTCTAGGGATCTACGAACGTTGGTTACTTGAGAGTATTTAAACTTACCATTTACAATAGACCCAAGCCTTATAAGAACGTTTTTGTTGTAAAAATAATCTAACTTTTCTATTCTAAATGTTTCCTTAAAACCAATCTTCTCAACACCTGCTCCCAAGTGCCAAGCACCAAAATAAGATTCGTAAAATTCCTTAAAACTAGTAGTCATTGGCTTGTATCTATTTTGACCGTTAGCCTCAGCTGCGTCGTCCTTGCTAAAGCCCCTAACCCAGAATCCGTGAGATATTCCAATCAAAGAAGCTTCTCCGTCTTTTTGATAACCGTCTTCTTTTTTTCCTAAGACATTACTTACTAGTAAGTTCTTTGTATCAGTAAATAACTCAAGAAATCTATTTGCAACATCAAAAGGCAAGTGAACATTATTTCTACTCGGAAAATAAGCACTATCTTCTAGTATTTCTACTGAAGAAGTCATATCCTTAAATGTTGGACGAAGATTACCGCTACTAAAAGAACCACCCCAATCTGTAGCCGTTCCAAAAAATTGAAGAGATAAACTTTCCCCCTTAAGTAATTCTATATTAAATTCAGTTTGAACACCGTCAACTTCACTATCGTAGTTGTTTTTAATAAGGGTATTACCGCTAATCATATTGCCAGTAAAATTAATTACCTCTTCTTTAAAAATATAATCTATACTATCCCTGTACTTTGAAATTCTTAAGTAAAAATTAGCGTTATCTAGTTCCTTTATATCTCTTTGATTTCCGATCCCAAACTCTTTATTTGCGTCAAATATGCTAAACTTGTATTTTAATTTTACATTAATTTTTTTGTCCCTATCGCTATCAATGTAAAACATACTCTCTACCCTACCCACCTCTGTATCGTTTTGAGCATAAGTAATCATTGATAACCTACCCCCTGAAAACTGATTTATTTTTATATCAGAAACGTATGTAGTTAATAAAGGGTAGCCCATTGTTCCAAAGTAATTGTTATTGTTTTGAAACCTCATACTAAATTCTCTAAACCCAATAGAGTTTTCGGTTGTAGGTTCTGAATACGTATATTCTGACCCAGTTTCTAGTAATGAATTTAACTGAATGTTTCTACCCTCAAGAGCTACTTGATTAGGCTCCAGATAAGCTATCTCTTTTCCGCTTAAAGTATCCAACCTATCTAGTTCTATTGATTCGTTTTGCCTAGCCTTTATAATCCTTAAAAGACCGCTACTAACAAACTTTATAGATACGCCTTGATTCTCTCTTGAGTAGGTTGAAAAATCCAAGAAACCAGTATATGATTGCTGCCATTCGTCAGTTGACGGATTTCTCTCTTCTTTTGTTAAAATTAAATCTGCGTTTATTCCGTATATGTCATAGATATTTTTTATAAAATTATAACCACTATTGTAGAAAGTTAAGTCGTTTGTCATTTGAGGAAATATTCCATGAAAAGAACCGTCTCTAACAAACTCATTATCGTCGCTATTAAACCCAACAGGCTCCTCAACTATTTGTTGACCTGTTGGATTGTGTGTTAGCTTGTATCTTACTCTATCTGTGTATATTGGGTATATGCTACTCATTAGTTTAAAAGTTTAGATTTCCAGATTTGATGCTTAATATCAATGTTTTGTGTTTTTACAAAGGTATTAGATTTAGAGTTCTTAACTGCCTTTGTATTCAATAACATTGCGTCTAACAATCTTTCGTCCAATTCTCTTTGTCCTGACATTATTTCGTCTAAGTTTTTTTGACTTAAACTTATACTAGCAAGAAGACTAGAGGAGTGAAGCATAGCACTCATATCACTTGGATTTTGTTCGTTAAACTTGTCAACCGAAGAAAATATCTCTGTTCCTTTTTGAAGACCCACTACCGTGTCTGTATTAGGTGTTAAGGATATATTTCCGTCAGGAGTTCTAATAACCTCTTGTCTTCCACCGTCACCAACGACCGCCAATCCGTCTTTACCCATTACACCACCTTGAGCAAACTTAGGTAGAGGTTGCGCAATAACAGCTGCTGCCTGCAAAGCCCCTAAACCTATAAGTACAGGTATTAAAGGTATTCCCAAGAAACCAGTAGTTGCTAAGGTTTTTGAAACAGCAATAGCGGTATTTATGGCAATAGCAATTAGTGCGTTCGCCTTTTCCGCAATAGCTTGTTTTCTTTGTACTTTCTTCTTTTTTTCTTCTAATTTTTCTAAGTCTCTATTTTCTTGTATTCTTAAAAGCCTTGTCTGTTCAGCGTCTCCTTGTGCTAGTAAAAACAATTCATCATATTTTACCCTAGTAGCCTCTATCTCTGCGTCTATATTAGCTATTTGATTGTCAAAAACCGCACCCGATAAATCAGTAATAGCCTGAGAATACTTCATAGCGTAATCAGCAGCCATTTCTAACTGTTCTTTTCGTGTTGGCTCATCTTTAGTTTCTTCTGATTTATTACTTACTTTAGAACCCTCCAATACATCAATAGTAGCTTGCAATGACTGCTTTTGAGCATCGGTAGCTGTTGTAAGTGCTGCTAAACCTTTTAACTCGGCTATCTGTAAATCTAGCGATTTGTTTGTCTTTTCGGTTTCTAACTCTAATACATCTTTTGTATATTTTTTGTTTAAATTTATTTTATCTTTTTTAGAGATACCTAGAACGGACAAAGAGTCATTTAAGTCTTTTGTTAGTTTTGTTTTTCTATTTGCTATGTCCTGATCTAGCTCTAGTTGGTTAAATTCAAATCCCTTTGATACAAAATCACTCTCTCTTGACGCGTAATTATCGTTTATTTTTTCTATTTCTTGTTTTGTATTTTCTACTACGATTAACTCCTGATAACCTTGTTGAGTTCTTAATTCCGTAATTGCATTTAACTGCTCCTTGGTTAAACGCGCCTCGCTACCCGCGCTGTCTTTTATCGCTTTTATTTTTTGCTCAGTACTTTTTGATATTATATCTAGTTTATCCTCTTCAATTAATTTAGCTATTAGTGTTTCTTTTTGACCAGTCTCCTTTATAGTGTCAAGTATTTTTTTATCACCAGCCTGAGCTTCTTTAATTTTTTTCTCATTAAATAAGATAAAGGTTTTTAACTCTTCGGCTAATGCTTTTCTTCTAAAATCAGAAATCTCTTCAATACCGTTTTTAGTCTCTTTTTCTCCTAAATCTACGGCAACAGAACCCTCAGCCAAAAGTCTTGTAGCGTTCATTTTACCCTCAGCTTCACTCAGTCTTAAGGTAGCTTTTTCTAACTTTTCAGCTTCCTCTGTTCTCCTTCCTCGTATTTTTGTTCTGCTATCACTTTTTGACGGGTCTCTTACGTCTAACTCCAATTGAGCTAATCTTTTTTGATGCTCTTTTACAAGTTCTTCCTCTTCTTTAAATTCAATAAAAGTCTTAGCGTATTTTTCCTTTGCTATTTTCTCCTCTACTTTATCTATCTCAGCTTGATAATCTAGCAATGCCTTACTAGCCTTTCTAACCGCCTCATGCGCTCCGTCTTTTGCTAATTTACCTACTGCGTTTTGAGTAGCTATTACGGTTGCTTTTTTTAGGTCTTTAAGTTTTTCACCGTTCTTTTTTGTCAACTCAAGTTCTTCACTAGCTGCCTTTCTAATAGCTTCGGTTTGCTTGTTGAAACCAGCCTCTAGAAAATCCGCGTTAGCAACTTCTTCTGAGTTAAACAATCTATCTATACCTTTTACAAAGGCTTCGGCAGATTCAAAAACACCTTTTAAGAAACTCTTTATAATACTACCTTCACCCGTTAGGTTTTTAACAAAGTTTTGATAAGAGGTTGTTAGTCTATTCTGAGAAGCAACCAATGTATCTACCTTATCTACGGTATCTAATCCAAAAGCTAACTCAACAGCTCTAGCAAAACCAGGAAGAACCTCAGCCGATAGTAACTCACCCGCCTTTAACATTTTATCTAATTGAGGAAGAGTAACACCTAAACTTGCTGCCATTATACCAAAAGCACCTGGCAATCTTTCACCTAATTGTCTCCTCAACTCCTCAGTAGTTACTTTACCTTTAGAAAGCATTTGCTCTAAGGCTAGGAATACCCCTGAAAGTTCGTCGGTACGTAAACCAAGAACAGATCCAGCTTTAGCCATTGTCCCAAATATTTTCTGAGTATCCTTTAAAGCTAATCCAGAGTTACGGGCAGCTGCTGCAAACTTTATAAATCTAGTAGAGGTCGCAACTAATGCGAGACCTAAATCAGAGGAAAGCTTTAACATAAAAGCTGTATTCATCTTAGCTTCGGACAAAGTCTTAGATGTTCTTTCTAAGGCAAATCTTAGTGAGTCAAAGGTCTTAGCTAACTCAAAAACACTAGTAAATAGCTTCATTGCCAAGTCCTTAAGTTTTGTTAAGGCAAACAAGATACCACCACCAGTAAGTATTCCTTTTATATTTCCTAGACCTGAGAAAAAACCTTTGTTTGATTTATCTGCTTTTCTAGTTGCTATTGAGACTTGAGAATACGTAGACGTTAATTCCTTTAACCTACCTTTTACTTTTAAGATCCTCATTTCGTACTGTAACCAAGACTTGTTTGAGGTAGTTAATTCTTTCTGTTCTTTTTGTAATTTAGAAATTTCTAAATTTAAAGCCTTAGCGGTTCCTTCTATTGTTTTTACACTACGCTTCTTTGTTTCGGTTAAGTTTTTGTTTGCGGTTATTAGCTTGTTAATAGCCTGAATTTCAGCAACTATTTTGTCATTACCCTGAACACCGCCCATTGTTGTTTTTGAGCCAGCTGTATTTACCTTAAGTATTTCTCTATGTAAAAGTTCCAACTTATCGGTAGCAACTTTTATTTCTTCAATTGCTTTTTTGGATATTATAATATCAACTTGACCTGCCATAACTTTTATCTTTTATTCTTAATTTTGTCTAATTGTTTTTTTGAATCGGTAGATTTTTCTTCTGCTCTAATTATCATAGCGCACCACTCAATTAAGGGGCAGGTATAAATATTTATCATTAAACCTAAAGACTCTTGCAATATAACCTTTTCTCTTATTATGTCAAAATTAACCTTTTTAGGTGTATTATCAATAACTTTTAGTACGTCTGAGTAATTAGATTTTTTTACCGCCAACTTTGTCTTAATTCCCCCTATCTGAATACTTAGCCAATTAACGTAATTTAAAGACTCCTCTTTGTTGCTTATAGCCTCAGAGTACAATAATCCCTCATCGTTTGAGAAATAGCTAACAAACTCTTTAAATAAGGTAGAATTAAACTTAATATCTATTAAACAGTTGAAGGCTGAAACCAACCTAAACATTTTAGTCTCAAGGTCACTAATCTCGTTTAGTTTTCTATAATACTCTATGCTTTTTACGTCATTAGTATATTTAATTCTTTCATCGTAAATTTCCTTATACCTAGAAACTAATTTAATTTCTTCTTCTTTAGAAATACCTAAGGTTCTATCTATTCTATATTTTTTTATAAACCATCTCATATCAGATGTCTCAGCTATCTTGTAAAAGTTATACGCGGGTATGTCTTCAAATCCTAAATAAGTTTTCATGTTTTGTTATTTTGATAAATGCTTTCTAAAGTAAGTTTGTAACTGAGGTAGTAATATTTTATAATTTACTTCTTGTGACTGAAATTTGTTTAACCCTAAAAGCTTGTTCTTATTAATAAACCTACTCTTTTTTGCTAAACCCATCCCCGAACTCATAAAAGTAATTATATTATTTTTGTAAGTTATAAAAATTCCATTAATAAAAGAACCAGTCCAATCAAAATTATACTTACTGCCAGCTATTTTTGGTTTGTTTGTTTTGTTTTTTTTAGCCCAAGACTGAGTAAAAAAAGAATAATATCCTACAATTTTACCCCTTGAGTTTAGTCCCTTGCTTAAGCTTAATCTGTTCAGGTTCTCTATCTCGTCAGAACTAGAAAGCACCGACTTCTCAATACTAGATTCAACGCTAAAATTTTTAAGTTTTTTTTTATACTGAGCAACGTTCATATTTTAGGTATTAAAAAACCCTTCCTCGCATTGAGAAAGGGTTTTAATTAATTGATTAAAATAAATATTAAGCTACCGTAGCAGTTAATATCTCACTTCTATATAAGTCACCCGCTAAGATGATAGCACTTGTCAAAGTAGAAGCGTCTTGGGTCTCTAGAGATATTACACCAGAACCTAAAGCAGTTACAGTTAACTCATAAAAACCTTCACCGCTACTTGATACCGTTACAGCTCCTCCTGAGAATTTAAAAGCTGGGGCTAATATAGACTCAATAGCCGTAATTCTATCGCTAGACAAAACTGCTTTTATTTTTAATACAGTATCTCCTGACGCAGGAACAACTGGTCCGTTAGCATCTTCAAAAGTAAACTGAATGCCATTTACTCCTGATACGTCAGAGATAGGAAAAGCGTTTGCTGCTTCAATAACCGCGTAAGATGCGTCTATCTGATTTCTATCGGTTAATTGAAAAGTAAAAGATTTCTTCTCAGTTTCCGTAGCCGTTGCTGGCGTAGTAATAGATGAAAGAGTTTGTCCTGCGGTAAATCCCGTATAGTCTCCGTCAGTTGTAACTGCGTACTTCCAATTTCCGTTTACGTCACCAAGAACCCAGTTTACGTTTCCAAAACCAGTTAACTTAGCCATCTCCTTGTAGTAGTTTTGACCTTTTTTCATTGTCAAAGAATACTTAGGCAAACCCTTTAGAGTTAAAGCCTCTACTCCTAAAGGAGAAGTTTCCAAAGTATCGTCAGACATTGTTGGTTCAGAAGCAAACGCATCCATTAAAGGAATTACATCTCCTTTTTGTACCAAGCCCTGAATATAGGTTAAAGTCAAATCCGTGTTAGCGGGAATCTTAACTCCTTTCTTAAACCCAAGTGCATGGATAACTAGACCGAATGAGATATCTCCCCCTAAGTCTCCTGTGTTGATTGTAGTACCTCCAGAACCCGCGGATTTTGAGGCTATTGTGCTAATTACTGCCATTTTATAAAATTTTTATTGATTAGTAAATCTACTTCTTTTTTATTTGCTTCAAAGGTTTTTCCTACTTTATATAGAATACCCTTAAAAGTAAATTGATGAACTACTATAATTGTTTTTGATTTTCTTAAAACAGCCTTAGTAGTTGGGATGTTATTCTTGATTTTTTTCATAACTTATTGGCTTTAAAAATTTTAAATTAGAATGAAACTTAACTTCTATCGTAAGACCTATTGCGTCCCATAAGTCAATTGTACCGTTTTTATCGCTTTCTGCCGAGTAATTTGGTAACTTCATAATTTCCCACTTGTCTCCAATTCTAGTTGTAATATTAGAAACGGTAAGGGAATGAATCAATTTTTCCGTTAAGGGCTGTAAAACAAGATCAAAAGATTTTTTATATCTTTCGTTGTTAAACATTGACTGCCTAGTTTCTCTAGTTGCTATTATAAAAGAACAAGTTTTGACTACGTCTTGACCCAAGGAACCTTCGTAGTTGTCAGGAGACGGTAGCAACCATATCAAAGGATAGGTTCCTTCCTTCATTACCTGAACGTATCTATTTAGTTCGTCTTCATCGCCCCAATGAAATTTTGGTTTTGACAATAGGTTTGAGTTTATCTGAATAGCTGGTATTAAATCAATAATAGCCTTTAAACTGTGTTCAACTACAATCATATTCCGAATGAATTTTGTTCTTCATAAAACTTAAAAACAAAGTTAGGAAAAGATGTGTCATCTAACTCGTTTGAGTCAGTTAAAAATTGATATAGACAAACAGTTGCCTCTTCTGAGGAATACCAATCAGTACCTTCGTTTCCAAATTTATTAACATAAAAGTTTGGAGCGTAACTTAATTGTGATTGATATTGTTTTAAAAACTTATTGTACGCTTTTATATACTTCGGTGTTGCGTCGTAATTTGTAGCGTTTTTAGAGTCATTTTTAACAATACCAGTAGTTGCAAAAGTTTCGTCGTAATTTCTAAGATACTGAGTATATACGTAGCAAGCTACAAGGCTTTGCTTATTTTCCCCCCTTAATCCTTGCCATCTTTTTTTGACTCCGTTGGGATCTTCGTAAGTTTTACCGTTAACTAAATCTTTCCATTTTTGGTTAGACCCGTCTAAGTCAGATAAAGCACTTACTAGCTGCTCATATAATTCAATACCTAGGGCATTTATTAGTAACTGTCCCTCGTACTCTACAATATAGAAATCTAAATCAGTTTGATTACTCTCCCCAACAACTCCCGCATTAGTATCGGTATTGTTTGGAATATATAAATCTCCTTGCTTAAAGTATGATGAATCAATTACGTTAGCCATTACTTATCTTCTTTTTTATCGTCTTTTTTGTTCTTCTTTTGTCCGTCTAACTTGCCAGATTTTTCTAAAGAGTCTTTAACTCCTTGTGAAACCCTTAAAGTCCTACCGTTGAATTTTATCTCAACGGTAGTATCTTTAAAGTGACCCATTATGCCTTAGCAATAGCTGCCTTGTCAGTTGCAAAGTTTCCTTTTACAAACGCAGGGTAGTGGTTAGACTTAACTCTCTGAACTAATCTAGCTTCTGCTAAAATAGTTACAAAGTTTTTTGTAAAGTCATCGTTCTCATAACCTACGTCGAATACCAATCCTTCTCTGAATCTTACTCCTGCCTTGGTAAAGTCTCCCACTAGGTAGTCTCCTTCATCAACTCCTGTGTTTGATACGATTGGAATACCTTTAATAATAGTATTAGATCCCGTTGAGAATGGAGGTAAAACATAGTGACCGTCACTACCTTTATCTAAATCCATCGCTGTAACATCTGATGGGTGCATCAAGATATAATTTGCCTGAAACAAAGCAACTGATACTTGGTTGATAGCAACTCTCAACGCATCTGCGTTAGTAGGCTTAACAACCTCATTTGCTTGACCCGTAGCAAAAGAACCAGGAGAAAAAGCGGTAGCGTTAGATTTTAAACCAACTAGGTTTTGACCAATACCGTCACCTGAAAGCAACTGAACGTCAATCGAAAGATTTATTCTTTCAGTAAGTTCTTGGTTAATCTCAGACTCCATCAAAGAGATATCGTCTAACATTTCCTTAGAAACCTTAATAAAAGCTGTAATCTTTCTAACCGCAGCACTAGCAAGTACTAAGTCGAAATCCATTTGCGCTTTCTTAGCACCTTCCGCTGTCATTGCTGGCGCTCCCTCTGGATTAGCCTGTTGTACCCACTCCCATAAATTAGAAGTAATTGAACCTACGTTCACTAACTCAATAATAAAAGGTGTACGCCTTGCTACTCTGGTAATACCCTCTTCTCTATCTGCTTGTGGTAATTGACCTGTTGTGTTTCCACCTACGGTCATATTTCCAACAGCTTTCATTGTCATACGAATATTCGTCTTAGAATCTCCGTTCTTCATTGCTACTAACTTCTCTTTGTTAGCGGTAAGCAATGAGGTAATTTGCTCCTTGTAAGAAAGATTCTTTTTACCAGATTCATCGTTTAACTTTTTGGTTAAAGTTTCGATAACAGTTGACTGGTCTTTCTGAGCTTGTTTTAGCTTTTCGTTTGAATCGCCTAAACTTACTACTGTTTTCTTTAACTCTTCCGAGTTGTCAGAAATTGCTTTCAAAAGTTCTGGACTTAGTTCACCGAACGCTGTCTTTAGTTTTGTGTCCATTTTTGCACCGATAGAACCTTCTATCTTTAACATTAGTGCGTCAAATTCTTCTTTAGTCATTTTAACGTTTGTTTAAATTAAAAATTAGTTTTATTAATCGCATCAAGTATATTGAAAGTGCTTTCTGCGGCTTCCTTTTGAGTGTCTATTTCTCCAATCATATCAAGGAAAGACGGCTCAGTCTTGGTGTTTATTGTAGGCGTAATTGGATTGCTTCCCATCGGAACGGCTGACCCTTCTATTACTTTAGCCTCTGTGATTACCCAAAAGTAACCCTTTTTTTCCGCATCTTGGCTATTAATTACTTGAGATATATACTTATCGTAAAAATCTTTTTCTTTTTCGTAATCTTTGTCATTTATTGCCAGCTCCATTTTCACGTACCTCATACCTACCGAATGGTTGGTAACAAAGCCTTGTTTGTATTGGTCAAACATATATGAGTTTCTTGACCTCTTAATTATAGAGTCAAAAATCAAAGCCTGAGAACTACCCATTGCGTCATAACCCAAAGACTTCCAGCTCATTGTCTTAACTGAAACATCTAAGTCATTACCACTAGCTATAATCATATTAAAACAGCCTGATTTATGCTCCTGTATGTGCATTATTCTACTATTTTCTTTTATAGATTTGTTCCAAATACCAGGAATATGTACGTCACCGTGTGAATCTAGAAAATTTGTCGTATTTATTACGGATTTAACCCTAATCTCATCTTCATTATTTGGATCGTAATTAGAAAGTTTTGAAGCCTCTAAATTAAAGTGCTTTTCGGGAATAGATACAAAACTCATCCCGTCAGCGTGTTTTATTACGCTCTTTTTTTGGCTAATCAAAGTCTCCTTGTTTAAAATTAAGAAGTCGAATAATTCTTTTTTTGTCTCGTAGTTTGGAATATCTATTTTCATAACTTTATTTATTAATTACTTCCTTGTCTCTTAATTGTTTGTTTCTTGACTTAATTATTTTCTGCAACTCTTCTTTGCTAGGTTTCGTCACTCGTTCCTTGTTCTCCATTTTGATTTTGATTTTGATTTGAACCTTCTTCGATTATACCGATATCCTCTAAAACCAAATCCTTATCAAATCCACACATTTCAAGAGCAACCTCCTTAGGTATTCCTGTTTTTAGTAAATCATTAAGGGCTTTAGCTTTTTTACTTATACCTTCATACCTTTCTATTAGTATAAATTGCATTACGGGAAGATGGTCGTAAGTACCTATGATTTTGAATTCAGTATCCTTTAGCAATCTATTTAATACGTCAGCAAAAGAGTTTGTACTAGCTTGCATTTCGTTTTGTATATAAGATACCATAGACTCCTTACCGTTGTTGTAGGTAGTTTTTTTAGCCTCAATAGATAAGATATCTTTTGGAATATGTAATGCTGAGTAAATCAAATTACCGTCTACCTTTACCGATTCATCCAGTCCTAGGTCCCTTAAAGCAATATGTAATGACTTGTAGTCTATACTTGCTTTTGTTACAATTCCCCTTTTCCTAAACCAACCTAGACCATAGTTATTTTGAAGTAAGCTTTCTGCTTTTGCCTTGTCCTCCGCGCCTAGAGGAAGCGTTCCGTTACCACCTCCACTTATTAATTCTTTTCCGTTGGTTTTAAGGATTATATTTTTAGCAATTAAGGAGTCATTTGTATTTAATAACGTCTGTCTTAATCCGTCAAGCCTAGAACTCACTTCGTAAAAGTTTGAATGTAACATATTCGGAAGGTCGTAGAAAAATATTAAGTCTTTTATCTTAATTTTTAGGTTTTCTCCGTTTTTGTCGTAAACAACTTCTTTTTCACCCTCAATATCTAAGAGACCTGAGGAAACCATAGGAGACCTATATCCTGACTTCTTGTACTCTATTGGAAACTCTATTAAGTCCGAGTCTAAAAGATAAATAGAAGTTATATCCTCGTTATCATTAAATCCTATTGGTCTTTTTAGATATCCAACAGCTTTTCCTTGTGCTATTTGTATAAATTGCAAGCTTTCTAAAAAATCGGATTTTGTTTGGTATATATTTGGATTATGAAGTAATTTTATAAGCCAATGTTCTTTTTCTTCTTTTCCAGTTTCTTTATTTACCACCTTAAATTCAGCTTGACTAAAAAGCTTTGATATAAATAAAAGAGCTGGGGTCAATAACGGATGGTTCTGAGCCATATCCAAGTTGTTAGAATACTCACCCTTACCAAAACCCTTGCTACCGTTCTCCACGTACCAATTGTTACCAGATTTGTCTCTAGTCCAGGTTAGTTTTTTGAGCTTATTTACAATATCTAATGCCATTACTTTACAGATTTGGTCAAAAATACTAAAAATAAACTACATATTTTTATTTTATTCAGCTATAATCTTTTTTGCTAGAAATATATATGTTTTTGTCATTGCTTCATTTGTCTCCTTACCTTCAGTAACTGATTTATTATATCTTATAGGTGACTTACCTTCTTCTTTTACATTTATGCGCCAAGTCCCCCCGACCTTAACGGGGTAGACTTTTATTCCTTTTTTAAAACAGATACTACAAGCTTCTCCTATTGTCATTACTTTTTAGAACTATCTTTAATTAATATCTTGTCACTAATACTTATTAATCTTTTTCGATCCAAAGTGTACGCTACAAAAACTTCTTGAAGTTTAGTAAAGTCTCTAAAATCAAACTTCAAAAACTCGTCTATAAACGTAAGTTTGTTTGATACTATTCTGTGAGACAAATCCTTATCGTCTACGTTCTCGGTCTCGTTAAAATAGTCCTCTTCTATTTTTATAAGGTCTTCAAGAGTTCTTTTAACGTTCATTTTTGCGGATTGCTTAAACACGCCCAAATGAGAAGATTGCTCTAAGTAGTGAGCCGTTACGTACGATGATACAATTCCACCGCTTACAAATTGTATTGCTTTTTCTGATAATCTTATTTTTTTACTCATTTTTTAACATTAAGTTTAATACTAGGTGAGTTTTTTCTATGTCTTGTTCAAATTTGCCTTTTTTATAGGCTCTATCTATTCTTTTAATTGCGTCAAATTGATATGCGTTCCAACCTCTTTGTACTGCAATTTTGTAGAGGCTTCCATTCTCGTTATCGTAATGCTCAGGAGCCTCTGCGTAATGTAGACCGTCGTTTCCGTTCTGTGCAATGATTTGAATTCTTTTATTCCTTTGTATTTCTTCTATATCTAATCCGCTACTCATAATATTATTGTTTTTATTAATTCTTTAAATTCCTCAAGAGACCGAACAATATAATACTCAAAACCTTGACTAATCATTAATTCTTGCCAAGACTTTTGAGATTCTGACTGCCTACCTATATCTGTTTTTAACTCTATCATTATAGAAAAACTTTTGTAATACAGTACCATGTCGGACCTTCCTTTTATTACACCTAGATACTTGTTTTGTTTACCCCTCAATGACCCTATTGAGTTATTATTATTGTAGCAAAGACAACCTCTAAGTTCAGGGTACTCGTTATTAAAGAACATTACAATTTCTTGCTGAATACGACTTTCTGATTTCATTTACTTATCTTTTACAAATTTTCCATTAATCATTCGACCCTCTCTCTTTTCTATTATGTCAAGAGCCAATCCTAGTGCTTCTAGTGCATCTATTTTTTGAAGCTCGCAACCAATTAAAATAGTTACTAAAATATCGCCAAAGTCGTCTATTATTGCATCCTTTGTTTTTGTAATGACTCCTTTAGAATTAATGTAAGATTCTAGTCCGTTCTGTTGTGCAAAAAGAGACTCTCTTGCCTCTGCCACTTCTTCCTCTGTTTTAGAAATTTGAGACAATGGTGTTGCTTTGTCTAAAATACCTCTACTGTCTGCCCAACTAATTACTCTTTGGTTTAATAAATTAAATTTATTTTTCATTCTTTTATATTTTTTACTGATCCCTAAATCTTTCGTATTCTATTCTAGACTTAAACTGAGAAATAGAGTCAAAATCGTTAAAATGATAATCTTTTAAGTCGTGTTTTATGTAGGTTCCATCTGTACTAACGACTATAAATCTATACCTCCAATTCTTTTCATTAGTAACTTCATCAATTACTAATGAAACCGAAACGCTAGGGTCTAGTCTAGCGTGTTCTAAGGTTTTTTTACTCATACTAATCTCTTATGGCTCTTTTTATGCCAAGAATTATAATATCGGTTAAAGTTAATTTGTTTTTAATGCACCAGATCTGGGCTTCCTCCTTTAGATCTATAGGTAGCCTAACAAAACTACCGACGGTTCCCCCTTCTTTTTTTTTTGATACTAAGTTTTTCTTACTCATTTTACTGTTTTTTAATTAAGTATTCTAAATTTTGCTTTGCCGTACCAACAACAACCGCGTCCTCAATAGAAAAGGCTCCTGCTTTTGTTGCCATTTGAACCGCTTGAATCAATACTCCCAAAGAACTAACCTCGCTCTCGCTTAGATGTGTTTCTTTAGGCGTTTTTAAGTCTTCTACTTTTTTTACTTCTTCTACTTTTTTTACTTCTGGTACTTTCTTCATCTTACTTATTTATTTAAGTTAAATTAATATTAAAAGTTCTTTGTTCAAATTTCAGTTATGAAATAAAACTACGTTGTTTCTTTTGTGGAAGTGTCTCCTTCCTCATTGATTTACCTTTACAATAAACTCAACTGCTGATACAGTTTATAATAATCGCAACTACTTCCTCTAGTTTGCATATTTTTATCGAGGTATTATTATTGTTTATCTTCAAGCAAAGAACTTATTAAATATAACGACAATCTGTAAGGTTGGCGAAGCTTTGGCTGCCAGGCTTTAGACTATCGTTATATTCTTCTACAAATATAGTGTTATATATAGTGTAATCCTATTCTTTTTTTTATAAATATTACGAAAAAAATATTAAACAACTTTAAAATCAATGAGAATAACGGTTTTGGCGTACAAACTAAAAATCTGGTACTTATTTATTGGATGGCAGTCGACGGCAGGGGAAACCAAAACTCTCCAAATAACCTTATAGGTATGTAAAAAAATCTGATACTTAACTCAGATCAAAGCACCTGAAGCTATAAATGTCAATTGTCGGCAGGTTTGTCAATTGCTGCAAAACCATAAAAAACACAGCAAAGTCAATCGCAGTAAAGAAAAACTCTCTAAAAAATATTCTGTCAATTTTAGTAAGGAAACTAAAACTCTATACCTGTATTACAACCAATATAAAACACCCTTTATATTTTTTAAAATAAAATAAAAAGTATAGAAGAGGGGTATTTGATTAGATAACTCTCTAAAAATCAATACTTTAATTTTGTCAATTTTTTGTCAATTCTTTGTCAATTATTGATTTCGTGTATTGACAATTGACGGGATTAAAAACTCTCTAAATTAAGTCGGACCCTTTCCACTGTTGAAAAATCTAATACATTTTGTCAGTCATAAAAAACGACAGCTATAAAAAACAAGTCTCAATTGTAAAAAACCAGTCATAAAAAACCAGTCATAAAAAACGAATGATAAAAAACGCATTGTAAAAAACGAGCTGTAAAAAACAACACACTATCGATATATACACGGTTTTATTTCAAAAAAAGGGATTTTTAGGCAGTACAGCAGCCGACCCCCCCCTTGTTTTTTTTTTAAACCATACATTACTAATACAGACACCCATACATTACCTATACAACATTTTAAAGAGTTATTTTAAACACTATTTAAAGAACTATTTTTAACATGGATCTACATATACATTTTTAAATATTGCAGCTCTTAGATGTCCGTTTCTGTGTGTTTTGTCCTGGGTTCCTGGTGTTGATTTGGTCCTGGTTTTACATGGTTTTTTAAGTTTGGACCAAAAAAAAAGTCTAAAATTAATTAAACTTTTTTTTTATCTTTTAATTTCCTGTAGCTGATGCGATTAATTTAGCAGCTTTTTAACAAATATATTAGAAATTATTCTATCTATTAAATACAAAGTATTTTTTTGACCAGGAAAAAAGCAGCATATTAATTTTTCTTCGTGGTATAAATACTGTTTTACTTTGCTTTTTTTATGCGTTATTTTAAAGCTTATTTCTTTACTGTTTTTAGGGTTTTTAATACATATATATACGCCGTACTGTTTAGACTGCTCTAAGGTTAGTATTTGACCTATTGATTTGCTTTTAATTAGGTTTATTATATTCATATCTTTATTATCTTTTTATTTGGTGGATTGCTTGAGCGTATTTTTTAAGTTCTGAAATTAGTAGTTTTATTATCTTCATATCGTTTCGAGTTTTTTTATATGGTAATGGTTGTTTATTTCTCTTACTATTATTTCATTGCTGCAATTGCATACATTTACGGCATAATCTACAGCTTCAGACATTGATATTCTGTTAATTATAAAAACATCCATTCCATTAATTACTATAAATTTTCTTATCATATCGTTTTTAATTTTTTAGTGATCTTTTTAATTTGGCTTTCTACGTCCTTTTTAGTGTATCCCTTTTTTTCGTCTTTTTTGGTCCATTGTTTCAGCTCCTTTTTAAATTGCTGTAGCTGTATCATTAATTTGTTTTCTGTATGCATTTTTTAGGCTGTTTTAATTACAAATCCGCTCGTATCTTTGCGCCCCTTGCCTTTAGCCTTTAGCCCCAGGATAAAACCTTTAAAACCCAACATCTCCGAATCTGTTTTATCACCGTCTACTACTGGGATTCCTTTATATGTTTTAGGTAGCTCACCGCTAAAAACAGCGGATACATTAGCACCGTATTCTATAGCCTTGAAAATCTCACTTTCGTTATCCTCAGCGCGCGAAAATGTTAACGTATAATTTTTATTATTTGCGTACTTTTTAACTTTGCCTAAAATTTTTGTATAGTCGTAAAAGTGTAAATTTTGAAAGTCGTTAATATCAAAATCCGCGTATTTTTTAAGTAGATAAACGAAATCTAAATCACTTGTGCCGTTAAGACGTATAAGGGTTTGCGCGTCTTGTGTAGATGCTTTTTTATCTATTTTAGTGAGTTCTTTTGCGAGCTGCTGTAGAAACAGTTTTTTGTCATGCAAATAGTATTCTGTTTTGTTGACTCTTGAAGCAATTACATTCGAAAACGCACCACGACCAGCAGAAAACAGGCAAGCAGCAGCGCAACCGCTCGAAGCTTTCGGGCAAATATTTATTTTTTTAGAGTTTTGAGTGTATGGTGCTAAATATAAAATATAGGTAATTTCTGGATTTTTAGCAGTTTTCGCGTTCGTGGTCCCTTTACTTAATAGATTTTTTGGTGCTTTGTAGTTCATTTTTATTTTTTTTGTTTGGTTAGTGTTAAAATCAGTATTATAGATAAAATTATAAATGTTATCATTATATAAATCTGTTCAAATCTTTTATTAAAAATATAGCTTGCCATGTTGCCAAATATTTCATAATCTGCTATGGTGTTTGTATAAATATCCAGGCAATTAAATATTGCCGTAGCAATAAACAAAATTAAGCCTAAAATAAAAAAATTGTTTAGCGAGTTTTTCATGTGTTACTTTTTTAATGCTGGAACGTTCCAACACTGCAAATATATAACAATATTCATATATACAATAAAATAAAACGTTTTTTATTTGCTTTATTGATTTTTACAACTTTTTGGTTTTTTGGTCCTCCTGGTATGTTGGTATTAAAATATTGTTTACAAAAATAGAAAAAGCGCGTGCGTGTATGTGTGTATGTGTATGTGCGCGCGCGAGTGCGTGTATGTGCGCTATAAAAAACGAGGTAAAAAACTCTTTATAAAAAACTCTTTATAAAAAACTCTTTATAAAAAACTCTTTATAAAAAACCCGCTATAAAAAACCAGTTATAAAAAACTGTTTATAAAAAACCCCGCAATAAAGCAGGGTTGTAAAAAAAATGTTAATAAAATTAGTTCAAACGATTAATTATTATATCTTT
>Ga0222644_1000188_pt1 | contig 27882 bp, 29 predicted proteins | sample AntAcemetagen291_FD_179800 | JGI IMG/M metagenome (GOLD analysis project Ga0222644, IMG submission 179800) | Saline water microbial communities from Ace Lake, Antarctica - #291 | ecosystem: Environmental > Aquatic > Non-marine Saline and Alkaline > Saline | place: Antarctica: Ace Lake...
GACTCTCTGAACCTACCAAAAATAACTTTACTTAAAAAAGCTCTGGAATTATTTGATTTTCTACTTTTTACCACTTTTACCAAAAATACCAGATTAACAGTAGGTTTTTAGACAGACTGCCGTTACAGATAATTGAACAGAATCGCTATGAAAAAAACCTCAAAAAAATTAACTGACAGTTCTGAACATATATTAAATCAACTCAAAAATGGACTTTCCAAAATTGGAGATATTGGAACCCATACTAAACATAAGTTTGTAGATTATGTAAAAGATGTTTTTGACGTATTACCCTTAATTGAAGAAGCAGGATATAAAACAAATAGACTCATTGTTGGAGTCTCCATTCCTCCATCAATAGAAATACATTTCAGTAGATTTAAAGAGCTTAGTGAAGAAGAAACCAAGCAGATACTTGAATTATATTCCGACAAGAAAATGTTTAACTTAATATTTAAAGCATTGGTTATGTCAAATGAGTTTCAGGGGAAATTATCTTCTGACACATTAGTTTTTAGCGAAACTTGTATTGAAATTTCTATTCCACCGAAAATCAGTATAAAGTATCTGAATAAAGACATTTCAACTTTAACCAAAATAGAGGCCGATTTTGATTAAAAACACTAGCATTAGCTAAAACTTTAGCCACTCAGTTGAAAGGCTAATAGGTCTGTAAACTCGACTGTGTACTTGGACAGGTTGTGACAGAAAGGCTCTGAATGAAGTGGCTCTTTGCCAGTTTCACACTTACGCAGAAATAGACCTAAAAAAATAATAAAAGGGATAAATAAATAGCCACCGCTACCCCTTATTTCACTCCACTTTAAGCTAACCTTGCACCAAATTACACACGACAAATAATGAATAACGCAAAGTACCCTCGATCATTTTCACATATTGGTATTACTGTTCCAGATATACATAAAGCAGTCACGTTTTACGAAGAAGTCTTGGGATAGTATGTGATTATGTCTCCATCAAAAGTTCAAAAGGAAAGCGATACTGCAATCGGACAGATGTGTATGGATGTTTTTGGTGATGATTGGGAATATTTTGAAATTGCCCATCTATCTACTTCCGATGGAATAGGTATTGAATTATTTTCTTTTCCCCACGGAGTTAAAGAAGCACCCGAATTTAATCCCTTTAACACAGGACTTTTTCACTTTTGTGTTCAAGATCCAGACATTGAAAATTTGACAAAAAAGATAGTGGAGCACGGAGGGAAACAAAGAATGCCAATCAGGGAATACTATCCCAACGAAAAACCATATAAAATGGTTTATGTTCAGGATCCCTTCGGAATCGTATTCGAAATATACACTCATAGCTACGAGCTCACCTACTCATCAGGTGCCTATCAAGGCTAAAGACTTTATAGGGAATATCTCCTCAAAATGTAACCCTACCCAAAACGTCCAACCTACCTATACAGAATCACTACTGCTGATAACCTGCAGCCTTCCCATAGATGAGCACTACTTCGGGCTATGGTTGCACTACTTTCTAAACTTATACCTGCTCTACTTAGCACAACTAAGTGATTTTTAGAGTTCCTTTGCCGCCATATATTTCTACTCTACAGTGAATCAATACTACAAAGATATAATCAAGATAAGCTGGCCTATCATCATCGGTCAACTAGGTATGGTGTTCACTGGCTTTTTTGATACGCTCATGGTGGGTCAGCTGGGCTACAAGGAACTAGCTGCTGCCGGAATTTGCAATAGTATTTTCTTTTTAGTGGCCGTATTTCCTATGGGAGTGACTATGGCCTTTGCTACGATAGTAGGTATGCTGCAAGGAAAGAATAAAACTTCTTCCTATAATTTACTAGCGAGAGATAGTGCTTTGATCACCGTAGGTTTAGCTTTAGTCACCACCTTGGTCACTTATGTCTTCATACAGGAGTTTCACGTATTCAGACAGACGGCAGATGTAGCCGCTCTAGCGACACCATACCTCACACTGCTGATGTGGTCTATGCCTCCTATGCTCATCTTCTTTTTTGCTAAAAACCTCTGTGATGGATTTGGTTTCACCTTTGGTGGAATGGTAATCACACTGGCAGCTCTAGCTCTTAATGTATTCCTAAACTGGGTACTCATTTTTGGCAAATTTGGCTTCCCGGCATACGGCCTCAATGGAGCTGGATATGCTACTATAATCTCGCGGATATTTCTAGCAGTGAGCATGCTGTGGCTCATGCTTCGCTCAGATAAAGTACCTATAATTGCTCGATCCTTCATTCGTTCATTTACCGATTTTTCACGCATTACATTTTTTAGAAAAATATGGCAGATAGGTTTTCCTACTGGCTTACAGTACTTCTTTGAAGTAGGGGCCTTTGCGGGTGCCGCTATCATGGCAGGCTGGCTAGGGTCTCAGGAGCTAGCTGCCCATAATCTTGCCATTACATTAGCTTCTCTTACCTACATGTTCGCAGGAGGCATCTCTGCGGGCAGCAGTATCTGTGTAGCCAAAGCGTATGGAAATGGCAATACTACGAATGTCAAAAACTTTGGGAAAGCTGGACTTGTGATAGGTCTTGTAGTAATGATTGTATTTGCCAGTATTTTCTTCTTTTTCAATACGCTGCTGACCCAGCTTTTTACGGACGAACCTAGAGTTGTTTTAATGGGTTCACAGCTTCTTATACTAGCTGCCATCTTCCAACTGAGTGACGGCATACAAACCATATCCATAGGGATCTTACGTGGGATAGCAGATGTAAAAGTACCGAGTCTACTCATTTTCATAGCCTACTGGATCATAGCCATGCCGATAGGGTATCTGATGTCTCACACCTCTGATACTACTGTATTTTGGCACGGAGTGAATGGTATCTGGTTAGGCCTAAGTATAGGTCTGACTCTATCTGCGTGTGTACTTTCGTATCGTTTTTATAGTTTACTTCGTAACTCATGAAAAAAATAGTTGTTTTCACCTTATGCCTTTTGGCTATAGGAGCAAAAGCTCAAGTATCTCTAGGCATACTAGCCGAACCTGCTTATAATATGGCCAGAATAGGAGCTACTCCGCAGAGTAGCTCAGACTCACTTCAAGCTCTACAAAGTAATAATGTGAGCTTATCTATAGGCATAGAGATCCGAAAGCAAATAGACAGATACCAAAGTTTTAGTGTGATTCCTACCTTTTATCAAACCAACATGCTGCTCGTACAGAATGATCTTCAGTTTTTAGATGTAATACATCCACAGCTTCCGAAAATAAGAGACCTATCCCAAGGCTCCACTAAAGTAGCTTATCTCAAGTACAGGCAACAATACGTAGGTGCACAGTTCTTATACAATAAAGTTCTTGCGTTGCGTAAAATGCCAAATAAATCTGCAATTGAATTAAACGGTGGCCTAGGATTATACTATCTAGTGAATGGAGATATAAAAGTAACTACAGAAGGTTTTGCCATTAGAAATGATTTCACTCATGTGATTAAAGACAGTTTAGGAATAGACAACAGACCCTACCACATTAATCTCTCTTTAGGCTCAGATTTCACTTATGAGGTACTCCCTAAAGTGACTCTAACCGCTGGTATCAGAATACCGATACCTATCACTTCTACTACCTCTTCACTGCCCAAGATTACAATCTTTAATCCGGCTATTCGAGTGAGTCTTCGAAAAAGTATTTAATTTTTTTTAAGTATTAATACACCAGTTGAAGTTTACCCGATAGGATGATAGGAGTCACTCCTATTACTTCTGGTTTCTCATAGCGTATGACGAAGAAATATACATCCTGCTGTGCACGTACACCATTGGCATAGCCATCCCAGGCGAAGTCCTCTCCCGCACTAACATACACTAACTCTCCCCATCTATTATACACCTCCATAGACTTCATAATAATATTGCCTAACGGTCTAAAGACGTCATTCAATCCATCTGCGTTAGGAGAAAACGCATTGGGCATAAAGATGTCACATGCATACGGCAAAAACTCCAGCTCTATAGCATCAGAAGCTGTCCCACACTTATTATCCACCACTACGCTATACGTACCTGTGGACGTAATAGTACGCGTACCTCCACCTGTATATCCGTCACTCCAAGTATACGTAGCTTCGGATGCTATCACGTCTATAATCTTTCGTCCACCTCCGCACAGTAGCGTGTCTGGGCCTAGCTCTATGGAAGGTGCACTGATCACACTCACTCGCATAGTATCTCTATGTAAGCATCCATTCTCTGCACGCTCTGCCCATAGTATTCCTACATTGGATACATCCGTAAATGAGTCTGTATCCCCTGTACTCCAGATTACCGTGGTATTTTCTTTATCTACTCGTTTTGTAAATGACGTCCCTATGCATATACTCGTATCTGGTCCTAAAGAAAACAAAGGCACTTCATAGATCGTCACCGTCTTAGTCACCGTATCTCTGCACCCTTCCGCCTCTATGGCATAAGCTACTTCATTAGCTCCTAAAGTGACTGGTGAAAACACCCCACTAGCATCTACATTGTTTCCTATCCACACACCTCCTACTACGAGCGGAGTAAGCTGTATCGCTTCGTACCCCAAGCAAGATGTAAGTCCAATCCCTGAAAAATCATTGGCAGGCTCAGAAACTAATCGAACAAAATCTGTATATTCATCATAACATCCTGCTGCGTCTGTAGCCTCTAGAGTGACTTCGTATGCACCTACGCTGGCGTAGCTATGTGTCACCGTATTACCATTCATAGAGTTCCCATCTCCAAAACTCCAAGAAGTCATAATAGTAGGGTCTAGAGTACCGTATTCAAAGTTGAACAAGTTTTGGTTTTCACACTGTATAGAATCTACGGCAAGCAGCGTGCTGTCTATCGGTTTAGGCCTCACCTCCACTAGCAGACTAGCAGAATCTGTACAGTATTCTACATTATTAAAAGAATTAGACACCACAAATTTTATCTCATAGAATCCGGGTTCTGTATAACTGTGATCGATAAAATCATCATTGGTATTCAATTCTACTATTCCATCTCCATAGTCCCATTTTTTTTCAGTAAACGAAAATCCTGTAGCAAGGTATCCGTAATTGGATGAATTCAGAATCTTATAATAATTACTACTCCCATCTGGATTTAGAAAGCACTGAACTCGCGTATTACCTGCTACTGCTGGATCTAGTGTAAAAGAAACATCTGGCTTAGGAGCCACTGTATCAGGTCTTACCACCACATCCTCACACCGAGTCGAAGATACAGTAAGTTCCACGTTATACAAATTTTTAGCAGTGTATGTATGTGAAGGTATAGCTGCGGTAGACGTATTGCCATCACCAAACCTCCATCTGTAAGTTAGTGCTGCTGAACCGCCCACAGTCACATTCGGGGTGAAGATGAACTCATTACCGTTTATACATTGATAAGGGTCATTTATACTAAAGTCTGCCTGCAAGTCTGCCGTAGTCACACTAGACTCGGGATAACCCGCAGTGCGGTAAAAAAAGGTAGTTCCTGATCCATTGTATTCAAAAACTGCGAAGTAATAGGTCGTGTTTTTTTCTAAATTACTGACTATTACACTACTGGCTGTCCCGTTATATACCACAAACTCGGTAGTCGTAAAATTATGTCCTGAGCCATAGCTACTGTTTGCTAAGTAAAACTGATTAGCCACTAGACTGGAAAAAGGTGAGCCTTTAGAAGCTATTACTATGCGGGAAGCTCCGTTACCATTGGTCCAACTTACCTTAGTCTGCGAGCAGTAGGTAGTAGAAAACGTCACATCAGAAGCGGATACAGTAGGTTGCTGAGCATACGTCAATACACTGATGCACGCCAAAAAAAATATCAAAAATCCTTGCTTCATTAATTGATACGAAAATATGCTTTTAAGACCAAGGAATCAGACAAAAGGTTTCTTTATCTCCAATCACAAAGTATAAATGACTTAATCCCAACGTATCTATTCTACTATTTTTTTAAATCTATGGTCGGAATATGCAGTAAAATAGTCAGCGGGAGAGTTAAGATGTGCTATATCCGAGCTACGATACCCAGCGGTAATATCTGTCCACTGCGTGACTTTAGACACAACTCAGAGATCTCTACTTTACGGTCTGGAAAATGGTCTTCCATCAGATTTTGGATAATGTAGGGTGATAAGCCTAGTGAATACACATTGAGCACCAGAAAACCGTCAGGAGCAAGTATCTGAGCCACTTGTCCTAAAAGCATTCCTAGCTTTTCTTCTAGCTTCCATCGCTCTCCTTTAGTCCCTATGCCATAGGCAGGAGGATCCAGTATTATTCCCTGATACTGTCTCCCTCTTTTTACTTCTCTACTCACAAACTTGAGTGCATCCTCTACTACCCAGCGTATATCTTTAAACTTACTGTGCTCTTGGTTCTCATTTGCCCAGCTCACTACCTGCTTGATAGAGTCTACATGGACCACATCTACACCTGCCGCTTTGGCCGCTAGAGATGCTCCGCCGGTATATGCAAATAAATTTAAGACGCTAGCTCCACCTCTGAAGACTTTACTCTTCTCATAGATATAATCCCAATTAGCCGCCTGCTCTGGGAATATCCCGATGTGCTTAAACTGCGTAAAATTAAGTTTCAGTTTAATGGAAGAATCGTGTACGCCATATTTAATAAACCACGGCTTATTCTGACCTTTGAGGTTCCACTGCCCTTTGTGACTGCCTTCCTGGGCAAATGATCCTGTCTGCATACCGTCCCACTCAGCCTTACTCAGTCTAGGACTCCAAATAGCCTGTGGCTCTGGTCTGGCGAGTATATGACTGGCATATTTTTCCAGCTTCATTCCGTTTCCAGAATCTATCAGTTCATACTCTCCGTTCCAGTTTTCTGGATATATGGCTTTTATCATAGGTGTATTATCTCTTCCGGTTTTAATATTTGGTGACCATTGATGGCTAAGAATACGCTGGCTACAGTAGCTACATCTTTTTCACAGTAGTGCTGTATTCTAGCAAGGTCATTTTCTAAGTAGTAGATAGCATTTATCCTACTACCGTCTATATCATCTTTAGGCGATGGGATCTCAAATAGTGCAGCTAACAGATCAAGAGACGTGTAATTTTTAAAATCTCCAAACTTCCACAACTGCATCGTATCTAAGTGCTTCACCTCCCAAGGCTTCTTGCCTGACAGATCCAATATGTCTGGCATTTGTATCTTATTAGCGAGTATTCTACGGCACAGGTATGGGAAATCAAACTCCTTGCCATTATGTGCACACAGAAAGTGTGTCTTAGCGAAATACCCATTGTCTAGCAGGTCACAAAACTCACTCAGTAGCTCATGCTCATCATCACTACTAAAACTCTTTACTCTCAGATTACGCTGGCCGCCCGTCTCTGTGATAAATCCTACTGAAACACAAATTACCTTACCAAACTCAGCATAAATGCCTGCACGTGGATACAGTTCTTCTGGAGTTTCATCGTCTTTAGCTAATCGAGCTGCTTTATGATCCCACAGCTTTTTCCATCTAGGACTTAGTGCAGCGTAACTACTCTGCTGAGGTACAGTCTCTATGTCTATAAATAAAATATCTAACATACTACCAGCTTCCTCCGGCTCCTCCGCCACCAAAACCTCCACCGCCGAAACCACCACCGAATCCGCCACCGCCTCCGCCTCCGAAGCCTCGACCAAGGCCACCGCCAATCATCCAAGGCATGGCACCGCTTCTTCTGCCGGAAGTAGTGCGGTTATACGTCTGCCCATTATTACCACCACTGCTGAATATGACAATAATTATAACCACTATGAGTATGATAACCCAAAAGGGCATTCCTTCACCTGGCCCCTTACTTGGGTCAGCTATAAACTCTCCTTCTAGGTGACTAATTATTACATCTGTAGCTTCGTGAAATCCTCTGCCATATTGCGTTTTTTTAAAGTTTGGACTGAGTTGATTTTCTATTACTCTTTTGGCATATATATCTGGTAATGCACCTTCAGCTCCTGAGCCTACTTGGATGTGCATTTTCCGATCTTGGATAGCTGCATACAGCAATATCCCGTTGTCTTTACCTTTTTGACCTATGCTCCAGCTTTCAGCTAGTCTGTGCGTATAGTCAAATATGTCATCTCCCTCCAGCGAATTCTCAGTCACTAGGACTATTTCTGTAGACGTAGAGTCAAAGTAAGTCTTTAGTTTTTTGAGTAAAAAAAGCTCTTGATCGGCATCTAGTACATTAGCATAATCCTGCACCCATCGTCTATCGCTCGGAGCTTCTGGCACTTTCTTAGCCCAGGCTAAACTTACGCTCCCTATTAAAATTAGTACAACTATCTTTCTAATCATAGCTTATCTCATTTGGAAGTTCATTTGTATCATCACTCTGATAGGGGAAAAACTCTTTGAGCTTCTCGCCTATTTCCGCTGTACCTGCACAGATACCGCCCACTAAATCATCTTTTGCGAAATACCCTTTCATCAGCTCATTCGCACTATCCCAGAAGCCTACTGGCACCCTTGAGTTAATACCTGTATCTCCTACTATGGCAAATTTCCGCTCCTTTTTAGCGATGTAAATCAGGACTCCATTTCGCTCTTTAGTTTGATCCATTTTTAGATGCCCAAAGAGGTTTTGAGCTTTATACAATGGATCGGTCTTGCACCACTTATCTATATGCAGACGTATCTCTCCAGAGGTATTCAGCTCTGCAGCAGCTATCGCTTCTAGCACTTGTTTCTCCTCATACGAGGTGAGTGGTTCCCACTTCCAAAAACTCATAATTTATTTCTACTTTAACTCACTTAAAATTCTACCTCAGGTGCTTGATCGGCGGTAGGATTTGCCTCAAAATAACTTCTCTTCTCTTTATCTCCAGCAAACCAGCTTCCCGGTATTTTAAGGATATACGAATTGTATCCTTTTACTGTACTATTAAATCTATTTCGAGCCACATTTATTCTGTTTTCTGTACCCTCTAGCTGTGCTTGAAAATCTCTGAATGCGTCTGTAGCTTTCAAATTAGGATAGGCCTCCACTGACACATTAAACATCATCTGTGCCTGCGTCTGAAGTTGTTTTTGTGAAGCATAAAACTTTGCCAAAAGATCTTTATCTGCAAGCATAGCTTCAGTAGGCTCTTGTATTCCTGCTCTAGCTTTAGTCACCGCTACAAATGTCTCTTTTTCGAAATCAGCAGCTCCTTTTACCGTATTCACTAAATTATCTATCAGGTCTAGTCTACGCTGATAAGAAGACTGCACATTAGCCCAGGCTTCATTTGCTGTCTCTTCTCTGTCTACGATTGTATTGGGTGGCCAGCAAGAAGTTAAAAACAGCATTAAGGCTACCAATGGAAGTATTTGTGATATTTTTTTCATTTCAGATTTAGTTGATTTGTGAGCAAATGTATCGCTTGAAACCAAAGAAATAACATTCTATCTACGTTCTCACTCTTTTTATAGTTTAGATTTGTCCAACTACATGCAATCAAAACGGATAGATCTTATCAATATTGGATTAATGATACTCTCATTCATCCTAGCTGTCAAGCTCCCTTTTCACGTTTTTCTGCTTGCCTACGCTGTATTGGGTCCGCTGCATTACCTCACAGAGATAGGCTGGCTAGATGACCGTAACTACTTCTCTACCAGCAAAAAGGACGTGTGGATCCTCATAGGACTCTGTGGCCTGATGACCTTTGGATTTGCCTACCATCAGTTTCCTAACTTTAGCCTCACGGCAAAATGGAGTGAAGCCATAAATAGTAGTGCTTTCAAACCCGTAGCTCAGTTTCTTCTTGAGTACGAGCGGAGCTTTGTATTCCTAGCATTCTATGCTGCAGTGATGATGACTTTCGTCAAAAAAACAAAACTTAGGTATCCGCTTATCCTTGTAGGACTTATCGTCGCCTATTTCCTAAATGGAATAAATGCCTACACAATGATTATAGGAATTATGCTCCCCACGGTGATTCACGTATATATCTTTACGGGTGCATTTATTCTCTTTGGTGCACTAAAGTCTAAAAGCGTCAGTGGATATGCTTCTTTAATGGTATTCTTATCCATACTTTTTCTAATCGTGTACTCTAGGCCTCAGATGAGAGACTATGCCCTGTCTGGTTATTGGCTAGATGCTATGCGAGAGAGTCGATTTATAGATTTAAGCGGTGAGATAGCCATACAACTGGGATGGGCTACTCCTAGTAATTATTTAATACGTACACCTCAAGGCACTACCCTATCTACTATAGCTCTGAAGATGCAAATATTTATGGCATTCGCATACACCTATCACTATCTCAACTGGTTTAGCAAGACTAAGGTAATCGCTTGGCATCAGATAAAAAAGTCACGACTGATAACCGCACTTTGCATTTGGGCAGGGTCTGTAGCACTTTACTTTTACGATTATAAACTAGGGTTAGCCGCACTTTTCTTTCTCAGCGTGCTTCATGTATTCTTAGAGTTCCCCCTAAATCACCTCACCTTTGTAGGTATTTATAAAGAACTAAAAACACGTATCTCTCCGACAAAATGAGACTCCTCTATTTCATATGGACCCTACTGCTGGTGAATGTGGCTCAAGGTCAGTTGAGTGACGACTTTAGTGATGGGGACTTTACCACTAATCCCACATGGAGTGGAAATCCAGACAAGTTTACCATCGACAATGGGCAGCTAAGGAGCAACAGTAGCATATCCAATGACATATTCTACCTGAGCACACCCAATACGATGTGTACCGATGTAGAGTGGCGATTTACAGTACACATGAAACTCAATACAAGTTCCGCTAACTATACTGATTTCATACTAATGACTGATAATGCTAACCCTAATATTGCAAACTTTGGATACTTCATTAGAGTAGGAAACACAAAAGATGAAATAGCTCTGTACAGAATGGAAACCGGAGGTCCTATTCTCCTATTAGATGGCACAGATGATCAAACTGAGAACAGTGACATCGACATAAAAGTAACCCGAGATGCTACTGGATTATGGACTCTATATGCAGATTACACCGGCGGTAATCTATATGCGTCAGAAGGTTCAGTCTTGGATACTACCTATACGACCTGCTCACACTTTGCCATACAAGTAAGGCAAAGTTCCATGTCTTTTTTTAATAATCACTACTTTGATGATATCTATGTAGGACCTATAATAAAGGATACTGAAAAGCCAAAAATACAGCATACTTCTGCCCCAAACGATAGCACTATCCTACTGCAAGCCAATGAGCCAGTGGATACCTTTAACACCGTATTTTCTCTAAATAATGGATATGGGACACCGCAAAAGATAACTGTAGATGGAAGTCAAATAACCTTGACGTACGCTACTGTATTTGCAAATAACAACTACGAACTCACTATATCAAATCTCTCAGATTTGACCTCTAACCTACTCGATACAGTGGTACTCTTTGACTATTTTGTGGCAGCTAACCCTAAAGCTAACGAGATACTCATCACAGAGATATTTGCAGATCCTACACCTCCTATAGGTCTACCAGACGCTGAGTATATAGAGCTGTATAATGCAGGTACAGAGGCTCTAGAGCTAGAAAACTGTACGTTTAGTGATGGTGGTACACCTGCTACCTTTTCTAAAAAAGTACTTCCTGCTGGAGCGTATCTAATCGTGACTAAGACAGGAAACGAAAGCTTATTTACGAGCTATGGTGATGTCATAGGACTCGATGGATTCCCTGCTCTCAATAATGGAGGTGATAACCTGGTACTGACTAATTCTGACGGTCTGTCTCTGGACCAAGTGAACTACACCGATGATTCCTACCAAGACGATATTAAAAAACAAGGTGGATATGCACTAGAGCGTATAGATCTTGTCACTCAATGTACTCAGGTAGATAACTGGATGGCAAGTACTGACGCCAGTGGTGGCACCCCTGGTATAGCTAACTCTGTACTAGGAGCTAATCCTGACCAAGAAGCTCCCAAAGTGGTAGCTGCCATGATTACCAATGCAAATGAAATCATACTTACACTCACCGAAAATCCGGTAGGAGCTGCAGTTTCTGACGTTACTAATTATACGCTGTCTGGGGGAATAAATCCCAACAATATCAATCTAAATACGATAGCAAATACCATTACGCTAGCATTTTCTGACCCTTTAGAGCAAAGGACCGAATACACCTTGACTATCTCTGAACTAAGTGATTGCAAAGGAAATATCCGTCTTGATATTGGTGTCAACTTGGTGATTTCTGAACCCGCAGGAGCACAAGATATCCTTCTAAATGAAGTCCTCTTTAATCCCAAAGATGATGGAGTAGATTTCGTAGAAATATACAATAACAGTGAAAAGTATATTACGCTAAATCAACTATCTCTCCGCTATGTCAGCTCCAGTGGAACTGTATCTACTCGGCAGATTACCGTAGATCAAATCATTTATCCCAATGCGTATATAGCACTGACTTCTGATACTGCTAAACTACAAAGTCAATACCCCAAGACTACGAATCTCCGAGAACTAGAAAGGTTCATATCTATAAGCAACGATGGTGGAAGTATTGCTATTTTTGATATGCTTGGTAACACTATTGACTCTATAAAATTCTCAGAAGACCAGCATTTTTCCTTGCTCAAAAGTGTGGATGGTGTAAGTCTAGAACGCGTATCTTTCACTAGCAGCAGCACTTCCACTCGCAACTGGCAGTCAGCCTCAGCCAGCGTAGGGTACGCCACGCCAGGATATCAAAACTCTCAGTATATCGACCTATCTCCCAGCACTTCAGACTATTCTCTAGTGAGTACATCTGTATCTCCTGATAATGACGGATATGAAGACCTTTTAACGTTAAGCTACACCACCCAAGAACCTGAAACTGTGCTCAACGGTTACGTGTATAATCTAGCGGGAAAACTGGTCCATCACCCATTTAATAATGAGACACTGGGAAGTACAGGAGTGATAAGCTGGGATGGTGTGACAGATAATGGTACTAAAGCACCCATAGGAAATTATATTTTGCTACTAGAGAGTTTCACGCTAGACGGGAAAGTAACTAAGAAAAAGCTGGCGTTTAGTGTGGTGGGGAGGTTTTAGCGAAAAAAGCACTATCAACTCCGAAAATTAATATAAAATATGGGACTTAACTCCGAAAATTAATATAAAATACAGGACTTAACTCCGAAATTAATACTTTTGTATCATGATAAGTCGTACTATTTCTCAAAAAATACTAGATCGACTGGGTGACGGAAAGGTCATTATTCTCTATGGTTCTCGGCAAGTAGGAAAAACTACATTGCTCCAGCATATCGCATCTCAAAGTGATAGCCCCGTGGAGTTTTTTAACGGTGATGAACCCGATGACCGCAAATCGCTAACGGATGTATCTTCTACAGAACTGAGAAGACTCATAGGCAAGAATAAACTCGTTATCATAGACGAAGCCCAAAGAATTACGAACATAGGAATCACCCTTAAGCTACTAGCTGATCAGCTCAAAGACCTTCAAGTCATAGCCACAGGCTCTTCTTCTTTTGAATTAGCTAACGAGATAAATGAACCACTCACCGGCAGGAAATGGGAGTATCAGGTATATCCTATGAGCACATCCGAATTAATAAGTGATACTTCTCAGCGAGAAGAGCAACGCCTACTATCCCATAGACTTATCTACGGCTACTATCCGGAGATAGTGACCTCACCCGGCAGTGAAGAAGAGCTACTCACAGTGATAACCAATAGCTTATTGTATAAAGACATTCTATCTCTAGATAATATAAAGAAACCTGCTGCTCTTGAGAAACTAGTACAGTCTTTATCATTCCAAGTAGGTAGCGAAGTATCTATCAGCGAACTCTCACAGCAAGCCAGTATAGACTTTCACACTACCGAGCGATATCTCGATTTGCTCAAAAAAGCCTTTATCATATTTGAACTACGTTCTCTCAGCAGAAACCTAAGGAATGAAATAAAAAAAAGTAAGAAATTCTATTTCTTTGACAATGGGATACGGAATGCTGTTATACGTCAGTTTCAATCCATAGAATATAGAAATGATGTAGGAGCCCTGTGGGAAAACTACCTGGTAAGTGAGCGTCAAAAAAGGAACCAACATCACAGTTTTGATTGCAATACGTACTTCTGGCGAACACACGCACAGCAAGAAATAGATTACATAGAAGAGTACAATGCTAAAATAGAGCTATTCGAATTCAAGTACAATCCAAAGAAGAAGCCTAAATTTCCAACGTCATTTATAAAAGCGTATGACGTAAAAGACACGACTACAGTAAACAGAAATAACCACCTAGACTTCGTATTATAGTAACACCATGCTCACCACAGAATCATCATCAAACCACGACGACTTAGAACAAAAATCTACCTTGGAGCTCCTACAAGGGATGAACCAAGAAGACAAATCTGTACCGCTAGCCATAGCGAAAGAACTCGATAGCATCCAAGCACTTATAGATGCTGCGTATATAAAAATGCTCAATGGCGGCAGACTCTTCTACATAGGAAGTGGCACTAGCGGTAGACTGGGCATAGTAGATGCGAGCGAATGTCCGCCTACCTTTGGCGTGCCACAGGGACTGGTAGTAGGCATCATAGCTGGAGGTGATCCCGCCATACGTGTAGCAGTAGAAAATGCAGAAGATGACCCACTCCAAGGATGGCATGATCTACAAGACCACAGCATCAGCAAAAGAGATTTTGTGATAGGAATAAGTGCCAGTGGAGGTGCACCGTATATCACAGGAGCATTGGAACAGTGCGTAGCTAATGGAACTGCTTGCGGAGCTTTATCGTGTAACATAGATAGTACAATAGGTAAAATAGCAGATCATAAAATAGAAGTGGTAGTAGGTCCTGAATATGTGACAGGAAGTACCCGTATGAAAAGCGGTACTGCTCAAAAGCTCATACTCAATATGATAAGTACTAGCCTGATGATAAAACTAGGTCACGTAGAAGGCAATAATATGGTAGACATGCAGCTCACTAATAAAAAACTCGTACTACGAGGTACACGTATGATTATGGAACAAACTGGACTAGATGAATATACCGCTAAAGACTTACTGCTAAAGCACGGTAGTGTGAGAAGTGCCGTGGAGCACGCTGGAAAGTGGTAGGCAGATACGTTTAAGTCTAAAGGTAAATTTAAGTTTAAAAGTAAGTTTAGATCTACGTTTAAAAGTAAGCGTCACACCTTTTAGTATGTACTATTGATATAAATTATCAGGTCTTCTAAATTTTAACCTAAACTTTGACTTAGACTCAATCTTAGACTTAATTTGTACCCTTGGAGAACATGATAACCATACACGTGACAGACCTAGAAGGAATTGTGCACGAGATCCTAGCACCTACTGACATGGGTTTTAATGTAATGGAAGCTATACGTGCTAATGAGCTACCTATAAAAGCTACTTGTGGAGGTATGGCTATGTGTGCTACGTGTAACTGCATCGTAAAAAGCGACCACGAACTCGCTGAAATGAGCGAAGACGAAGAAGCTATGCTAGACGAGGCCTTTGTGTTAGATGTAGAAGGAAGCAGGCTCATGTGCCAGATACCTGTGACTGAAGCTATAGACGGCTTAGCCATAGAAATGGGAGAACTTACAGGGGAATAAAAGCACAGAAAGTGCTCAAGCACCAAAAAATAAATTCCAAATCCCAATTAAGATGTGACTTACCTTGCAAGTAGATTCAAGTACCAAAAGATAAATTCCAATTAAAACGTGAGAACAAATAATGTCAAGCAACAAAAATAAATTCCAAATTCCAATTAAAATCTGACTCAACTCGCAAATAAAGTCAAGCACCAAAAGATAAATTCCAAAATACAACTTGACTCCGCTAGCTAGTAGATAGGATCAAGTACCAAAAAATAAAATTCAACATTCCACTACAAAAAATACAACCCAAGATGCAACAGGTATCCATACGAGAAGTAACATCAGAGGACTTTGACCGAATTACCGCTATATATAATCACTATGTAGAACATACGCTGATTACCTTTGATATAGAGCCTTACACCCTACCTCAGCTTACTGATAAGATTCTTTCGCTTCAAAAGAACTATCCAGTATTGGTAGCTCACGATGAAGATACTATACTAGGCTATGCCTATGCTGCCGCTTGGAAATCTAAAACGGCGTATAAACACAGTGCTGAGACTACTATCTATATGCATCCAGATCACCACGGTAAGGGCGTAGGTAAGAGACTATACCACTCACTACTCTCTTCCCTCCCGCTTTATGAGATAGTAAATGCTATAGCGTGTATCACTGTGCCAAATGACGCCAGTATAAAACTACACCAAAAGTTAGGTTTTGAAAAGATAGGACGATTCAATAAAGTAGGATATAAAATGGAGCAATGGGTGGACGTAGAATACTGGCAAAAACACGTATAAAAGTATATTCTCATCGAGTACCCATTTTCACAAACTAATATTTTCTTGCTTTTGCTTGAATATGTAGACCAAAAGGCTACTTTTGCAGCCCGATTTTTAAGAATAAAAAAGTTTAATTGTGGATACATTATCATACAAAACCATATCAGCTAATAGCAAGACTGTCGACAAACAGTGGGTTATAGTTGATGCTGAAGGAAAGACGCTAGGTCGTTTTTGTTCTGAAGTTGCCAAAATATTAAGAGGCAAAAACAAGACTAACTACACTCCACACGTGGATTGTGGTGACAATGTCATAGTGATCAACTGCGAAAAAATTACCTTATCAGGTAATAAAATGGACACCAAGGAGTATCAAAACTTCAGTGGATATCCAGGCGGTAGACGAATAACATTAGCAAAAGAAATGCTAATCAGAAAGCCAAAAGACCTCGTAGAGAGAGGTGTAAGAGGTATGTTACCAAAAAACAGATTAGGACGTAAGTTATTTACAAATATGAATGTATTTGTAGGTGCTGAGCATCCACATGCGGCTCAAAAGCCAACCAAAGTAGAGATTTAATAATTATATGGACGTTATAAATACAATTGGGAGAAGAAAAGCATCAGTAGCTCGTATATATATGAGTGAAGGTAAAGGTACTATTACGGTGAATGACAGACCGTTAGAAAAGTACTTTGCTTCTCCAGAGTCAAGGTACTATGTTAACTTGCCACTTACTGTATGTGAGATGGAAGGTAAGTTTGACATAAAGGTAAATGTAGACGGTGGTGGTACTACTGGTCAAGCAGACGCTATCAAACTTGCTATTGCAAGAGCATTGGTAGAGATGGATGCGGAGCTAAAACCTGCCCTGAGAGCAAAAGGATTAATGACTAGAGATTCTCGTTCTGTAGAACGTAAGAAGCCAGGTCAACCAAAAGCAAGAAAGAAAACACAATTTAGTAAGCGTTAAGATCATGGCAGTAAGTACAGAAAAATTATTAGAAGCAGGTGTACACTTTGGTCACCTTACTAGTAAGTGGAATCCTAAAATGGCACCCTATATATTTATGGAGCAAAACGGGATCCATATTATAGATCTTAACAAGACTTCAGCTAAGTTAGAAGAAGCTAAAAGTGCAATCGCTAACATAGCAAGAACAGGCCGTAAGGTGATGTTCGTAGCTACCAAAAAGCAAGCTAAAGATATCTTAGAAGAAAACGCTAAGAAGGTAAATATGCCTTACGTAAGCCAGAGATGGTTAGGTGGTATGCTTACTAACTTCGCTACAGTGCGTAAGTCTATCAAGAAAATGCAAACCATCGAAAAAATGAAAACCGATGGAACCTTCGATAACATGAATAAGAAGGAGCGTTTGATGAAGACTCGTGTACAAGAGAAACTTCAAAGAGTACTGGGTGGTATCGAGGATTTGAACAGAATACCAGCTGCACTTTTCGTAGTAGATGTAAAGCGTGAGCACATCGCTGTGAAAGAAGCACATAAGTTGAATATTCCAATATTTGCCATAGTAGATACTAACTCTGATCCTACGAAAGTAGATTACGCTATACCAGGTAATGATGACTCTGCTAAGTCTCTACACATTCTCATCACTGAAGTAACAGATGCAATAGCAACTGGTCTTCAAGAAAGAGCTGAGAAAAAAGAGCAAGCAAAGAAGGATAGCGATGAGGCTGAAGCGAAAGCAGAAGAAGCGAAAGAAGCAAAGGCTGCAAAAGATGCTGCCGCTGCTAAAGCTAAACTGGAAGAGCCAAAAGCTGCTGAATCCGAAGCTACTGAGCCTACAGCTTAATCGCTTCACTATAAAGTTAATAGTATACAATAACACATTTCATACACTACTAGAAAAATGACAACTATTACAGCGTCTTTAGTGAATAAACTAAGACAAATGACAGGTGCCGGTATGATGGATTGCAAAAAAGCTTTGCAAGAATCTAACGGAGATATAGACGGAGCGGTAGACGTTCTAAGAAAAAGTGGAGCTGCAAAAGCAGCGAAGAGAGCAGATAGAGATGCCGCAGAAGGTTTATCTATCGCTAAAGCATCTGCAGATAATACGTATGCTATAGCAGTAGAAGTAAACTGTGAAACTGACTTCGTAGCTATCAATACCGATTTTGTGACTTTTGCTAACAGCATAGCTGATTATGCACTAGAAAACAAAGTAGCTGATAAGGATGCTTTACTTGCGACGCCTTGGGAAGGAAAAACTTTAGGTGAGATATGTATAGACAAAACAGCAGTAATAGGAGAGAAAATAGAAATTTCTAATTACGCTCTTGTTTCTTCTGAAGGAGTAGCTGCGTATAACCACGGTGCAAATCGTATAGGTGTACTAGTAGCTCTTAACTCTAATAAGGAAGAAGCACTAGCAGCAGGAAGATCATTAGCTATGCAAATAGCTGCAATGAATCCAATAGCAGTAGACGCGGATGCAGTACCACAAGAAGTACAGGACAAAGAGTTTAAAATAGGTAGAGAAATAGCAGAGCAAGAAGGTAAGCCTGAAGCTATGCTAGATAAAATTGCCAACGGTAAACTACAGAAATACTTCAAAGACAACACACTTATGGCTCAAGCCTTTGTGATGGATAGCTCTATGAATGTAGCAGCTTTCTTGAAGACAGTAGATGCTGACCTTAAGGTGAAGTCTTTCACAAGATTCCAATTAGGAGCTTAGGTTCTTATACTTAATCATATTTAAAAATCCTTTCGCTTTTAGCGGAAGGATTTTTTTTATGACTGATATTCAGTACATTAACCCAACTCCACATTAATTATGACCGTCTCAAATTTGGAAATATCAAATACTCTATCTATCATTGATTAACAGAAATTTAAAATACACTACTAGTTAACGTGTAAGAACTCTGTAGGCGAGACTGAAAATGACTTTCAATATGGCCATTAAAACAATTTTCAAAAAAAACTAATACAACTTTAAAAAAAACTGAAACATTATGAAAAACATTACGATTTTATCGATTTTATGTGTGTGTGTGTGTGTGTGTAACTGCTAGTGCACAAACTCACGACCAAGACAACACACCAACCACTTTCTTCTCTGGCAACTACACACCATCCAAACATTTTGATGGAATAACTTTAGGTACGCCATCAGGGGGACATCTCTTTGCTGGAGGTACATCAGGACAAAAAGGACTCATGTGGAACGCAATGGAAAATACTAGTCAAGGGTTTGACTATGTTAGTACAAGAAACGCCGCAAAAATGGATTATTCCCACTGGAATAATCTTTGGGTTCTTCGATTATCAGACGATGCTACAAGAACAGCAGGAGACCCTGTATCTTGGCGGACTACGTTACAAGTACAGCTAGACCCCGATCCAGTCATGCGATTTTGTGGCAACTTCTATGCTCAAGAAATAAATATCAACGCTGGAATAGGATGGTGTGACTATGTATTTGCACCAGACTATCAACTACGCTCACTAGCCTAACTGCAAAAATACATTGACACATACAAACACTTACCAGAAGTACCTAGTGAGCAAGAAGTAAAAGAAAACGGTATAGCAGTGACTGAAATGCTGCAGATACAAATGAAAAAGATAGAGGAACTAACCCTGTATACACTCCAGCAGCAGAAAGAGATAGATGCATTAAAAGCTCAAATAGACAACAAATAAACTATGAAAAAATTAATTTTCTTATTGCTGATACTGCCCTATATCCTTAACAGTTGCAAAGATTGTTGTGAAGATGCAAGTAATCCAGAATGCGAAAACTATGACCCATGCTTCAATTATCCGTCGGCAAATGCTGATTTTGGCATCTACGAACTTTTAGGAGACTATGAGTCGGAAACAGACACCGTTTATAATTTCAATAAAGTCTTATTCAAACCGAAAAATAAACAAGACAAAGTTACTTGGCTGCTTGGTGAAGAAACTATATCAATTAATGAGCTAATTCGAGAGAACTATCCTCCAGGATATATTGAAGTTACTATGATGGCAGAAATGAACCCTAACAGTTGTAGGTCTACAGATCAACAAAACGACACGCTGACTAAGCGGTTTTACGTAGTACAAATACCACTAGACTCTAATGATTACATGGTTTCACCATGGTGGGGCACTTGGGAAGGATACAATACCGATGCATCAAATGACAAATTTACCGTAAGTTGGGGTTTTATAAATAGCTGGGGCCAGCCATACGTTGATTTTACGGGATTACCAAAGGGTATTCCTGCCCAAAAGCCTTTCTACTCACATTCTAACTCTATTTGCACTGGAATAGAATACAATATTGGTTACAAGGATGTTGTCTTCACTAAAGGACGTCATCAAGATTATGGTGGATTTGGACTAAATGGTACTTGTCATAGGGATGGTAGTACGGTAGTAATATCCTATAATTACAACAATAGACCGTATCAAAACTGGCTGTTAGGAGAAAAAGAAATAGTAGAACCCTTACAATGGGTAAGCAAAACCTTTACAGGAAAGAAAATATCAAATAATGTAAAAACACAATGAAAATAATTATACAAATACTAATAATAATGTGCTTGAGTAAAACCACTCTAGCACAATGCTGGGATCCTTCAGTACTGAATACTGAGACTACTGACTGGACCAAGTCAAATAGCTCTAATTCCTGGGATTGGACTCAAGAAATATTCAATGACATCTATATATCAACACCATCTGGTGCTGTCTCTAACTTACCTATTGTATCACCGTACTGGGCTCCTGGAGGTGGAAATACCTTCAGTAATCTTTCGCTATTTGATTTTCAAAAATCAAATACAGCCAGTGAAAAAGACTTTCATCCGAAGGACGGATGGGAATTGCTGGTTAAAGAATTTGGGATACCAGGTGCTGCAAATAATGCCATCTCTTATCCTTTTTATGCTCTATATAATAAATATACTGGAAAAGTTAGAGCCTTTCTGCTAGTCCCTACACCTCCTGCTAATCTAGGTGCTAATGGAGCATTGTTGAAGGTTCAGTTTACACAGGCACTAAATAATCGCAGAACAGCCTTGTTTCAGCATATGAAACCAATAGCACAAGAAGTTGCAAATTTTGAATACCTGGATGCCGATTTCCCAAACGTATACAGTAATGAGAACTATTATTGGTTATTCAGTGAGTTTATGGTAGCGTACGACCCATGCACCTGCTATGATTATATTGATGATCTCAAAGAGTCAACAATGAATTTTACCTATTTTCTAATACAAGAGGCTGAAATAGAGGCGAAAATAGAAGGTACTCTTACAGAGCAAGTCGCTACCAATTCTGCACCAGTTGCAAGTGACCCATCATTCGCTTTAAATGGTTTTGAAGATTTTGATAAAGTCATAAAAGCTGGACAAAAAGGTTATAAAGAATGGGGAAAATACGAATCTGTGGTGAATAAATATTTAAAACAACATACAGATTCCATGTATAGAAATAAAATTTGGAAATCAATAGATACTCTTAAATATACAGACCCTGAATATTACGATTATATATTACCTAAGATATTTCCGAACATACCTCTTGTTGACATAGAACACGATAATTTTTTGAATGGTAATATTAATATAAACCCAAAAGCACTCATAGTGTTCGGAGAAGAAGCAGGCTTACTAAATGCGAACTATGGAAAAATTAAGGGAGTAGCAAGTATTATTCCGTATGTAGGTACGGCAATAGGGTTGTTCGAATTATTTACTTCAGGTGGAGAGGCAAGCTCTTCCACTCCAAAGGCTCCAACTGTTTTTGAAGCAAACTTGACATTAGAAGGTCGAATAACGTCAACCAACCAGACAACATTAAAAGGGTTCTACACCCCTGGGGCATCTGGTAATCACCCAAATACAAATTTTATACCTAAATATGACAATATTCTAGGAACGTACAATATTCTAGAGATACCTGATTTTGAATATTTTGATATCCTACCAAGTATTACCAATAAATCAAAAGATGCATTCGCTTCTGGAGGGTACTATGCCACTGGTAATCCTTGTAAAATAAATTATAGTACTTTTAATGAAGATAGTGCTTTTAACGTACGATTTAAGCAATTTAAACCTAAATCGGATTTAAAGTATGTTGTAAATCCTGCTTCGGGGTTGGAAGTCATTTCAATGGAGGCGGCTATTGTTCTTGAGTACACTGGTGATCAAAAGTTATTTCTAGAAAAACCAAGTGAATATGCTAACGCAATCGCTATGCCATTTCACACCCAAATAAATAAACCCCAAGATGATGTGGATTCTATGTATGAATGGGGCTACTCAAGTAATGCTGGAGGAGGAGTGCAGGTTGGTGGAGTATGGTACAATATTAATGGCCAAGAAATATCAACTCTAGAAAAGCAATATGAAAATGGTAGTGCAACTGTCAAGAGAAAAAACGACATAGAAGCAAATACTAATCTCGTACTAGAAAATGCCACCAAGGACTACCCATTAACACCAGAGTCATCAATAAAATTTAGAACAGCTTTCCTTCCAGTCACGTGTTTCGACCAACTTAACTTCACTGTTTTAGGTTCGAATAATTACGGCAAAATCTATATGAAAGTATATACTAGACTAAAAAGAAAAGATGACCCAGATGCGGAGATTGTGACCTCCATCTTATCTTTTGATTTATCAGAAAAAATTCAAAATGCCACCCCTGCACCAGGAATAGGTACTTATGAAACAGAGATATCAGCAAAAGACTATTGGAGAAAAGAAAGATGTTGCTTCAAGTGCGGAAAAGATGCAACTTTTTGGTCAATAGAATTAAAGAATTATTCTTATTCCAAACCCTTCGAAATAGTAAGTACTCCAGTTAATAATATTTGGTTTACAACGAGAGACAAAACCTACGCCGGAGAAAGTAATTTAACCATCTTAGGGAAACTAGATATTCCAGACAATTCTACTATTCCATCCAATTCCTTAATAAGGGCTGCTGGTGAAATAACCATTGGTTCTAATGTTATGATTGGTAATGGTAGTCAGATATATTCTGAAAATAGTATTATAGTCAATAAGGAAAATCAGTACTTCCCTGAAGTAAAGCTTGGGTTAGCAACTGTAAATTCAATATCTAACAATTGTACAAATTACAATTATGCTGCAAATCATCTGTCAAATGATTCCATCATAAATTTCTGTAAATCAGACAATTATAGGGTTAAAGCAGTTGACTACAACAAAAAAAGTCCTATTGATTCTTCAATAGTGGTAAAAGATGATCTACTACCTATACCATTTTCCTTCAACCTCTACCCTAACCCAACTGACAACTTAGTCAACGTAGAAGTAGAGCTAGTAGACGGAGCTACGTACACCATAGAGATCCTTGACCTAAGTGGTAGAGTGATATATAATCGTAATCTAAACTCTGCAGAGTTTAATAACTCTACGGCAGCTATCAATACCTCTAGCTTTGAGAGTGGTTTATACTTTGTGAATGTAATAGAAGGCACAAATCGATTGACCAAGCGACTGGTGATAACGAAATAGTCTTAATCATATTTAAAAATCCTTTCGCTTTTAGCGGAGGGATTTTTTTTGTGACTGATATTCAGTGCATTAACCCAACTCCACATCAATTATGACCATCTCAAATTTGGAAATATCAAATACTCTATCTATTCTTGATTAACAGAAATTTAAAATACACTACTAGTTAATGTGTAAAAACTCTGTAGGCGAGTCTGAAAATATACATCAACTAACAATGAAAATTAAATTAATCTTAACAACTACAGTATTCATCCTTGCGGGATTATCTTCTTGCAAGGATGACTGCCTCACCTGCCCCAATAATGAGGCCGTGGTAAATGGTCAATGTGAGTGCATTGGAGTTTTTTTCAATGGCGTATGCACATCAGAGGCAGAACTACTATCACCTAATAATTTTAGTGGACCCACAGGTGCTTCACCAGACGAAATCATAGGTTACATCTCCTATGCAGATACGAGCAGAGTACTTTCTCCTACGGAGAAACTTTTTGATTTTTGGGATGGTGATATCAGACTGTTTCTGATTGAAATTACATTTAATCGTGCCAATAATCGGTATGAGTCATATTGCTCGATAAGTACCCCTAGAGACAACGGCAAGCAATACTTTTCATCACTTTTATCTCCGATAGGAATGCCCAGAGCAGATACACTGAGGTATTATTGGCCTAGTGCGTATGATTACAATGGTTTCGTAACTACCACATACTATCGGGAACCTCCTGCAGGCCAATGGGCAAAACACTACACCACAGAAATAGACGAACAAACGTGCTATCTAAGACCGTATATCAAGATCTTGGATAAAGATGTTCTACGAGTAACCTTTCGATACGTTACCAGTGATGAAGTGATAAAAGCGGAATTCGTAAGATTATTTCAGAGATAGTTCAGCATTTTTTTTTAAACGTTATCTACTTTACAAATGCAATAAAAGTTGCCAAACGACTGGTGATAACGAGATAGTCTAAATCCAATTTTACTAAAATCCCTTTGCCTATGGCGGAGGGATTTTTTTTATGACTGATATTCAGTGCATTAACCCAACGCCACATTAATTATGACCATCTCAAATTTGGAAATATCAAATACTCTATCTATCATTGATTAACAGAAATTTAAAATACACTACTAGTTAACGTGTAAAAACTCTGTAGGCGAGACTGAAAATGACTTTCAATATGGCCACTAAAATAATTTTGAAAAAACTAATACAACTTTAAAAAAACTGAAACATTATGAAAAACATTACGATTTTATCGATTTTATGTGTGTGTGTGTGTAACTGCTAGTGCACAAACTCACGACCAAGACAACGATGTCAACTCCTTCTACAATAACAATAATCTATTTAGCCTGACTCGACACTTTGATGGTCTCACTGTGGGTTCGTTTGACCCTTCTAGTAACAAAAATGTCATGTTTTTGGGTGGCAGTCATGGATCACGAGGCTTCTCTTGGAATGCAGTCGAAGATAACACTGGACTGTTTAGATATGCAGCAAATACCACTGCTTTCAAAATGGACTACTCTAACTGGAACCAATATGCAGTATGGTCCTTCTCTGACAATATTGCAACTGCAGGCTCACAAGTCACTTGGAAAACTGGAATGCAACTTCAAAACAAATCGACAGGTATCGAGCTGAGACTATGTGGAGATTTTTTCGCTACAGAAATAAACATAAATTCGGGCATAGGATGGTGTGATTATGTATTCAAAGAGGACTATCAACTACGCTCACTAGCCCAACTGCAAAAATACATTGACACCTACAAACACTTACCAGAAGTCCCTAGTGAACAAGATGTGTATGACAGTGGTATAGCAGTAACAGAAATGCTGCAAATACAAATGAAAAAGATAGAGGAGCTTACACTCTATACGCTACAGCAGCAGAAAGAGATAGATGCCCTTAAAGCATTACTAACCGTCAAGAAGTAACGCTATGAAAAAGTTTATATACTTCTTTATAATCATCTTAGCTTTTACTTTAAATGCGTGTAAAGATGACGACCCAGTAGAGCCTGATCCGTGTAGTGAGTATCCTGAGAAGATGGAGATAGTACTTGAACAAAACAGAATTGAGAATGGCCTAGTTTATCAAGACTTCAAAGCTACCACTGAGAATGAATTCAAAAGACCTAGCCAATTAGTCTTTTCAACCAATTTCTCATACGATAGTACTATTTGGCAAATAGGAAATGAAGCCAGTCCACGGTTAGGTAGTAAAATAGGTTTACTTTTTGACGCTGAAACAGGAGAAGAAGTAAAAATCAGAGCTATAGGGTATCGAAAGGTAAACAAAGCTTGTTTTGGAGAGTCTGATACCGGGATAGATACAATCTACCGTACCATAACTTTTCAAGACTGGTGGGAGTCACCTCTTTTTGGTGGATACAGAGGAACACTCATTGGCGAGTCAGACAGTTTCACCGTGATGATAGTTACTAATCCGGCAGTTATAGGTCAGTTCACCTATTATAGAACAGATAGCACCTATTACCAAGGCATACCAAGAGGCTCAACATTCCGAAATAAATTTATTCTTAGGCGGTATGAGCTTTTTGGACGAAATTTACCTAACCCAGACAACTTAGACACTAAACTAACCTACGGTCGATTATTACCAGAAGATCGGGATATTTTAGAATTGTCTTATTGGATTAAGAATGATCCATTTGACCTTACAGACCTATCAAAATTTACTTTTAGAGGAAAACGAATAAATTAGAAATCAATGAAAAGAATAATAAAACTATGTGCTGCTATTTTCATATATGGAATAGTCATAGCACAAGTATGTGACGACATACCTAATAATACAACTGACCCCATAAGTCCATCAGACCATCGTGGCAATAACGAAGGATACGATCCAATACCACCTAGCCCACCTGACCCGAGCTACACGCCATTGCTCGCTAATCCATTTTATAACAGATTACCCGATGGTTCAGGCCCAAAGTTCAATTGGGTGACACCAAATTTTTATGAATGGTATCTCGCACCTGGTTCTACACTTCCAGTTGTGAGTATAGAAGGTCCATTTAACCCTACTGCACACTGGGATAACGTAGAGCATCTCAAGAATAACGCTAACTTCAGAGATAATAAACCGGAAGATGGATGGGAACTATTTTACGGACCACCGAGAGTATATACAGGTATCAGAATTGGAAATTGAAACAAACAGAAATTATGAAAAGAACTATACAATTATTAATCATACCCTTCTTCATTATCCTCTTAGCTTTCACTTTCAATGCGTGTAAAGACGACTGCCCAGTGGAGCCAGATCCGTGTAGTGAGTATCCTGAGAAGATGGAGATAACGCTGATGTGGATCAATTATTTTAAAGGTACTAAAAGAGAAATAGACTACGTGCCTACGGAAGATACTGCATTTTCAATTCACGAGGGTATCATATACCGAACTAATTTTGAATATGATAGCATATTATGGCAAGTAGGGAATGACCCACGCGTAATCAATAACCCATCCTATGCTGTCATGTTTTCGCAGGAAGGAACTATTAAAACACGTGCGATTTGCTATCGAGACACAAATCAAGTATGCTTTGGCCCTAATGATGACGGAATAGATACGCTATACAAAACCATTACCATGCACCACTATACTGAGGCAGAAATCCTAGGTACCTATAGAGGGACCAATGATGGTGAAAGTGATAGTTTCAACTATAGAATATGGATTGATACGCTCTCCACTGGGGAAGTAAACGCATACCATGCGGGCCTGCCTAAAGATTTCCTAGGTATAGAACCTCTTAAAGTAGAACGCTTTAACATTTATTCAGCTGATTTTTCATCTGAGATAAGTGAAGAGCACTTCTCCGGCAGACTGCAAGCAGACGGTAAGACTATTAAGGTGTATTGGAGAACTAGAACCAGCGATGGGCAGCAACTATTTTACGGACCACCGAGAGTATATACAGGTATCAGAATTGGAAATTGAAACAAACAGAAATTATGAAAAGAACTATAC
>Ga0222644_1000192_pt1 | contig 27317 bp, 24 predicted proteins | sample AntAcemetagen291_FD_179800 | JGI IMG/M metagenome (GOLD analysis project Ga0222644, IMG submission 179800) | Saline water microbial communities from Ace Lake, Antarctica - #291 | ecosystem: Environmental > Aquatic > Non-marine Saline and Alkaline > Saline | place: Antarctica: Ace Lake...
CCTTTTGATTTTTAACTGGTTGTGCTGTTTGTGTGACAATCATAGTATAAAAATAGGCAGAATAAATTAGAGGTACAATAGAAAATAGTATTTTATCCATCATTAACCGTTACTAACGGATATGCTATATTCGTGATTATCATTCATTATATATGATTATAAAATGTAAAATATGCAAAAAAGAGGTAGAAGGTAGGGCAGATAAAAAATTCTGCTCTGTAACCTGTAAAAACTACTACCATATACACCTGCGTCATGCATCTAAACAAGCCGCTATCCGTATAAATGAATACCTCAAACGAAACCATGGGATACTCCTAGAGCAACTTGGAAAAAACAAGACCCAAGTGAAAGTTTATCGGAATGTGCTAGAGGATAAAAAGTTCCGTTTTAAATATCATACACACGTCCAGATAAACTCCAAAGGCAAAACATTTAACTATATATACGATTTAGCATGGATGGAGTTTAGTGATGATGAGATACTGATTATACGGCAGCGGTAGGATAAGGTCAGATCACATTCACTTCCATATCTAAGTCTATCTGATACGTGTCTAATACACTTTTTTGGATGGCTTTGGCTAGGTCGTATACTTCCTGTCCTTGGGCATTGCCATAGTTTACCAGTACTAGTGCTTGCTTAGCGTGGCTGCCTGTGTTGCCTACTCGCTTACCTTTCCAGCCTAGACTTTCTATCAGCCAGCCTGCGGGGACTTTTACCATACCATCTGACGTGGGGTAGCTTTTTATATCAGGGAATTTCTCTTTTAGCGTATTGTAGTGTACTTGCTCTATGATAGGGTTTTTAAAAAAGCTCCCACTGTTGCCTAGTTTTGCGGGGTCGGGTAATTTACTTTGGCGAATAGCTATCACTGCATCACTCACATCACGTATGGTAGGAGTGGAGGGACAGTGCTCTTGCAGGTAGTTTTCTATATCACCGTAGCTGGTATTGAGCTTGTGATTTCTTTTGGTAAGTCGCAGCCCTATGCTGCTGATGAAGTATTGACCCTTTGCTTCTTTTTTAAAGATGCTCTCTCTGTAGCCAAAGTTACATTCTTCGTTAGTAAATCTCTGGATGATAAGTGTATCGAGGTTCACTACTTCTACGTAGGTGAGTACATCTTTTATTTCTTTGCCATAAGCTCCTATATTTTGCATAGGAGCGGCACCTACTGATCCTGGTATTAGGCTCATGTTTTCTATCCCGCCATATTCATGCTCTATACAGTACAGTACTAGCTCGTGCCAGTCCTCGCCACTTGCTATAGCTAGCTCTATGTGGTCATCATCTTCAGTGACGGTAAAAATACCTTTTGTTTGATTTATAATAACGGTTTCTTCTATATCACGAGTTAGGAGTAGATTACTTCCTCCACCTATGAATATAGCATCTTGAAGGTTTTGGATAGTCTCCATTTGTTTCAGTTCGGTAAGAAAGACTACTTGTTTTGCTAGTACATCTAGCCCGAAGGTGTTATAATCTTTTAGCGATATATTGGTGTTTTGCTGACTCACTATGCAAAAGTAGGATGGTGGTTTAATAAAAATACGTATTTTCCCAACAAATAAACATTGTATGAAGAAAATTGTCATCTTATTGTTCGCTTTTGGAGTCTTAATCACTGCATGTCAAGATGACGATGCAGAAGTAGTAATCACCGTACCTCAGGAAGTGTGCGATAGCTTGGATATATTATATACCAATGACGTAGCACCTATACTAGCAGAAGCAGGGTGCTCTGGCAGTTATTGCCACGGTAGTGGAGCCGGAGGAGTAAATCTCAGTGATTACAACAGCACGAAGCTAGCGGCAGAGAGTCCTAAGTTTCTGAAAGCAATCAAACATGAGCTAGGAGCGAGTCCTATGCCTAAATCTGGAGCAAAAATATCTGATGAGCAGATACAGATAATAGAATGCTGGATTCAGAGTGGGAGTAGAGAGTAAATAAGTGGTATAGAGCTATAAATTCACTATGAAAAAAATACTTGTCTTCTTATTCTGTATAGTAACACTGATTTTAGCTTGTGAGAATGATGAAGCAACAATAATGGTAACTGAAGAGCGAGAAATTGTAATCGAAGATACATTGACTCTGTGCGATAGCTTGGATGTTTTTTATGCAAGGGATGTTAAACCTATTTTAGATTCTGCAGGTTGCTCATTTAACTATTGCCATGGCGGAGGAGCAACTTCAGGTGGTTTTTTAATATCCGATTATGTAAGTACTAAAACATCAGCAGAAGATATTGATTTCATGAAATCAATAAAGCATATCTCAGGAACGCGGCGGATGCCCAAAGATCGAGATAAAATATCAGATCAAGACATTCAAATAATAGAGTGCTGGATTCAGAGCGGGAGTAGAGAGTAAAACTCCAGTTAGACGATTAAGTTAAAGGCTAGAAAAGGATAAGCCTAATTCAAAGTTTAAGATTAAAAGAAGATGAAATATTCTGTAAACTTTGGCTTAAACTTAATTTTAAATTTGTCATTGTTTAATAGCTACCGTCATCTCACGTTTACCATTAGCTCCTGGAGGATTTACTATAGTGTAACCCGCAGCCTTTAAGTCACGTTTAAGTTGGCCAGCGGCTGAGTAAGTAGTGAGCACACCTCCTGGTTTGGTAGCTCTATATAGTTTTTGGAAAATCTCACCACTCCATAGTTCAGGTTGTTTTTTAGGAGCAAAAGCATCGAAGTATATCACGTCATACACTTCATCTTCTAAGTTAATATATTCTAACTTTTGGGTGGTTTTGAGTAAGGTAAACTGCTCATTAATCTTTGTTTTAGTTTCCCATTCAGCATCGTGTAATTGATTAAATAGGGTATAATCCTCTGACAGCTCACCGTAGCCTATTTTTTCTATGAGGTTAAAAGGAACTTGAAAGGGTTCAAGTGTATGGTAGTGTACTTTACGGTCTGTATTTTCAGCCTGCTGTGCAGTGAGTAGTGCATTGAGTCCTGTGCCAAAACCTACTTCTAGTATCTTGATATTGCCAGTAGTACGGCTCATTCCTTCTTTAAGAAATACGTGCTTGGACTCAGAGATAGCACCATTTCTACTGTGATAAGTTTCATCCATACTAGGTATGTAGAGTGTATATTCTCCTGTTACTGTTTTCTGCAATTCCATTGGTTCAAATATATTTATTTCTCGTAGCATACCTCTGATACTGCTGTAGTAATATGTTTGATATTGATAAAAGAACTCGCTTCAGACTATCTAAGGAATACGCCTTAGACTGCGGAAGGAACACGCCTCACATTTTGTAGTAGGGACACGCCTCACATTTTGTAGTAGGGACTTGCCTCACATTTTGTAGTAGGGACTTGCCTCTGAGGCAAGTTCTTACTACAAAGTTTTTTAAATTATAATTGCACCCATTATGCAGCCAAAAGTACTATCCATTATCATTCCCGTGTATAACGAGGAAAAGACAATACACCTCATCCTAGATAAAATCAGGCAAGTAGAGCTTATCGGTGGCTTAGAAAAAGAGATAGTAATGGTAAATGATAAGTCAAGTGATAATTCTTGGGAACGCTTACAGCAGTATAAGAATGATAATCCGGATTTAAAAATGTCATTGTATGACCACGATGTGAATAAAGGTAAAGGAGCTGCATTACATACAGGTATAGCTCAAGCCTCAGGAGACCTTATTATTATACAAGATGCAGATCTAGAGTATGATCCCTTTGAGTATAATGAGTTACTTCAGCCTATTTTAGACGGGCACGCAGATGTGGTGTACGGTTCTAGATTTATGGGCGGAAAGCCACATAGAATTTTATTCTTTTGGCACAGTATAGGTAATGGTATGCTCACACTGCTTAGCAATGCTATGACTAATCTGAATCTTACAGATATGGAGACGTGTTATAAATTGTTCAGAGCTCCTATCATTAAAGGATTAAGGCTAAAAGAAAATCGCTTTGGTTTTGAACCGGAGGTGACTGCTAAGATTTCCCGTATTCCCAATATCAGAATTTACGAATTAGGAATCTCTTATTACGGCAGAACGTATGAAGATGGTAAGAAAATAGGCTGGAAAGACGGTGTAAGAGCCTTGTACTGTATCCTGAAGTACAACCTGTGGGCTAAAGATTAGGTGTTTAATAACGTGTTTTCCGCGTTGTAGAATCACTAGTAATTGTATGCAGAGAGATTAAATCTTTCTGCTACGTACCAATATATTCTTGACTACTAACTATACTATTTCTTTCTCCTTCTGAGCATTGACGAAGAGTACATTCCCAATCTTTTCATATCCCGTAAAATTGTGGTAGCCGTCGTGTTTCAATTTATCGAATCGGAAACCTACGATAGTAAGATCTGCGTCACGTGAGCGTTCATTGATGACCTCTTTATCGGTGACTCCTTCAGATTTCGGGATGATTTCTATGTTATTTGCGGAGATAGGTAATCGACCTGTACTTATCATCTCCTGCATTGCTTTGCGTTGTTCAGCAGCTTTTTCTTCAGGGGTTAGTGCAAAGAGTTTAATCAACCCACCTTTACTCCAGTCTGGATGGCCTAAAAGTATGTAAGCAATATATATCATCAGATTAGCATTTTGAAAATCACTACTGGTAATCCAGATGTGAATCTCATTATTAAACCCAAAATCCTTGTCACTACTCGCTAATACACAAATATCGTAGTCTACAGCTTTAGCTAAGCCGATATGTTCTACTATCTCTTTGCATCCATTTTCCTTGTTTTTGTTAAACTCAAAGAGAATCATGTTGTTCTCTTGACCAGATATCCCAGGTAGTTGTAACGTCTGAGAAATACTCGACATATAGGTCGGGTTCACCATGGTGTCTACGAAAACAGAGCTGTCAGAAATTTGCGTCATCTTGACTAACCTCTGCTGATCCGCCTTAGCTTTTTTAATAGTTTCCGTACTGATATATCCATCTATGTGATGTATGTAGGTGCCAAAACCTATACGGTGACTTATCCATCTCAGTAGTTCGAATGATGCGAAACGGTCAAACGAATCTTTAGAAATAGCAACTACGGAGGGTCTCCAAGCGTCGTCAGAGTTTGCTTTTCTTTTTTGTAGAAAGACTTGAATATTTCTACTTACTTGGAAAATAACACCACTGAAGATAGCCGCCATATCGCCTTTCTTTTGATAAGAACTTAGTACGAGGTAAATGATTGTCATAAGCACAATGGCAGCTATGGCGTATACTGTATTTATTTTAAACATCAGCCCTATACACATCACAGCTCCTAGCAGTGAGATGTACCATTTACTTTTAAATGAAGGTCTGTATCCGGGATTAGATGCAAAGTTCTCAAATAATGAAATCAGGCATATGGAACCATAGGTTACCATGAAAAACATAGAGATAACTTCTGCTACAGCATTCACATCACCCATCAGGACAAAAAAGAATGCAATCACACAGGTGACCAAAGATGCATTTATAGGTTCGTTATTAGATGGTTTTACTCTGCCTAGCCACCTATTTAGTCTAGGTATAGGTACTACTTTATCCAGTGATATGGCATTAAGTGTACGAGGAGCTACCATCATACTGCCTAGAGCAGAGGATATGGTAGCTGCTGCTAATCCTATGGGTATGATAGGCCACCAGATAGCTATATCGGCCATTATTAGTTGGTTATCGAGATTTCCTAAATCTGCGGAACTGGCACTCCTTCCTAACTTGAAAGCTATGAATACGTATACAATCATACCTATAATAGTCGCAGCTAGTGTCCCTAATGGTATAGATTTCTTGGGATCTTTAAGGTCTCCGGAGAGTCCTACTCCAGCAGTCATTCCTGTAAATGCAGGGAAGACAATAGCAAAAATAAAGAAGAAGTCATTTTTATCCTTATTCCAATGAAAAGTGTCTGGAGTTATAAATCCTTCCATAGGTCCTCCTGCAAAGAACATAATCAAGGATACTGCAAGTATGGCAACTACTATATACAGTATTGTCATGCCACTACTAGCTCCTTTGGTAAGCATCAGCCAAGAGAGTAATAGCACAGAGATTATGCCTATCACCATCTTATTGATAGCAAAAGGTAAATGCTCATTAATATAGGGCAGCATAGGCTCGAAAGACTCTGTAAATGCTATGAGATAAAAGGCAACTGAAATAGCTTGGGATAAGTACAGTGCTATGCCTATAGCAGCACCAATAGTAAGGCCAAATGATCGTGAGATAATGAAATACTCTCCACCACCTTCTACCTTCTGATTCGTAGCGATCTCTGCTAGTGCCATAGCTGTAGGTATAGTTACTAAGTGACCCAAGAGAACTATTCCTAAGGTACCGTAGACTCCTACTTGCCCTACTGAAAAACCGAAACGCAGGAACATAATAGCTCCTAATATAGTGGATATAGCGGTTAGGAATACGGGTGCTGTTCCGAATTTTCCTTTTGGATTTAACATGTTGGATCCCATAAGTGATAGTGCTCTATTACAAGCAAATGTGGTGAAAAAGAGTCGATATGTTAGTCTGTACTAAAATATTTTCAGCTAAGGGTTGAAATTAAGCTGTATTCAATGCCTCTTTATACGTAGCTAAGCATAACTCTCTAGCGGCTTTGTGCTCTACTATCTCTATAGGATATGAAGATGTTCCCCACTCAGGAATCCATTTTTTGATGTACTTGTGTTGCTTGTCGAACTTTTCTATCTGCGTATATGGATTAAAAATACGGAAATATGGAGCCGCATCTACACCGCTTCCTGCAGCCCACTGCCATCCACCATTGTTACTAGCTAGCTCAAAATCCAGTAGTTTTTCTGCGAAGTACGCCTCACCCCATCGCCAATCTATGAGCAGATGCTTCGTTAGAAAACTAGAAACTACCATACGCACTCTATTGTGCATAAATCCTGTAGTGTTAAGCTCTCGCATCCCTGCATCTACCATACCGTAGCCTGTTTTTCCTTCGCACCACGCTCGGAAGTGCTTCTCATTAGTAGACCATTTAATCTCATCATACTTAGGTCTGAAACTACTGCCTACTACGTGAGGGAAGTGATGTAGAATTTGGATATAAAAGTCTCTCCAAATAAGTTCATTTAGCCATTTTTCGCTACTTTTATTCCCTTTTGCTGCTTTATCTCTTATGCTGATAGTACCAAATCTGAAGTGCACAGACAAGCGAGAGGTGCCTTCTATAGCAGGAAAATTTCTTTGTTCTTCGTAATTTTTTATGATGCCAAGGGTGGTACTTTTCTTTGGAAATGGCATCGTCTTTTTTTCGAAACCCATTTCATTCAATGACAATATAGGAGTATGAACTGATTTCTTAAAATTCTGAAAGTATTCTGAGTTGGCATACGGCTTCAGATAATAGTCATTTAGTTTCTGCTTCCACTTACGACTGTATGGCGTGTATACTACATATGGAGTGCCGTCATCTTTCAGTATTTCGTCTGTTTCAAAGATTACATGATCTTTAAATGTATGAAAGCTTACATTATGTGAATCCAGTAATCTAGCTACTTCGGCATCGCGTTCCTTTGCATAGGGCTCATAGTCTCTATTGGTATATACTGCAGTGGGTTGTAGCTTCTTTAGAATCTGTTGCCACAGTTTTGTCGGGTTACCGTAATATACTTTTAGGGTGCTTCCGTGCTCTTTTAGCTCTTCATTTAGTCTCATAAGCTCAGTATGTATGAAGGTGATACGAGCATCTTTTTTATCGGATAGCTTATCCAATATTTCTGTATCAAAGATGAATATGGACTGTACTTCTGAGCCGCTTTTCAGAGCTTCATATAGTCCAGCGTTATCATCGAGCCTTAGGTCCCTTCTGTGCCAATGTATTACGGTGCTCATAGTGCTTTTAATGCTTCTTTAGTGGTAGTGTAGATATGAAAGTTGGATGTTTCTAGTGCAGGTGAAGTAACTCTGTAGCTATTCAGTAGCGTGGCAGACATTTCACCTAGGGCTAGTTTTAGGAGAAATGCTGGTATATTGGGTAACCAGGCCTTTGTTCCTTCATTTTGTGCTATATCACTTACGAAGTCATTCATCTGAAAAGAGTTTTTGCCTACTATATTATAGACTCCTTGGTCTAGTGTATTATTAAATAGTTGCTCTACTAGTTTAGCAAATTCAGCTTTGTGCGTATAACTAGCGTACATTTTTCCATTGCCAAATGCAGAAGCTAAATAGAACTTAGCCACCTTACCTAATGTGGCGTATACTCCTCCTTTTTTACTAAGATACAGACCTATACGGAGCGTACTTAGTTTGGTAGTATTGGCTATAGGATGTGCGGCATTTTCCCAGTTTACACATAGTTTAGCCATAAAATCATCTCCTGCCGGAGATTTTTCTGTGAGAATAGTGTCACCACTATCTCCATAGTATCCCATAGCACTAGCTTGTATGAAGTGCTTTATGGTGATATTATTTTCTTGAATGGTTTTCACGAGCAGAGATGTGGAGTCTACCCGTGAGTTTATAAGTTCTTTTTTGCGTTTGTCAGTCCATCTTCCACCTATGATAGAGCTACCTGCTAGGTTAATGATATACTGCGTATCTACAAAGGCTTCTATGTCTATAGCCCCAGCAGAAATATCCCAATTGTATATTCCTTTACTTTTATCTGTAGGCTTTCTGCTCAGTACTTTGATCCCGAATCCTTTGGTTCTTAAGTGGTTGCCTACTTCTGTTCCTATTAGTCCAGAACCACCCGCTATTAATACGTTGTGCATCTTTAGTAACGTTTAGTATTTATGAATGTTTGATATTTCTCTTTTAAAAGACTTTCTTTACAACAAATTTAAAAGACTATGTGCAGAATAAGTATGTTCACCTTTTTTACATTTGTTTCTGTTTTGAGCTTTGCTCAAGGGGATAGTACTAAAATAAACAAGGTGAAAGTTGAGATTTTATTTAATGTTTCTGATGCTCTGGGAAGGGCTACGGGTAATGTTAATAGCAGTACCAGATTTACAGATCCAATAATGCTAGGGGCTAAATTAGTCTTAGCAGACGGTAAAAAAGCAGTTCGTTTTGGGGCTAATTTTGATGTGACACGGGGAGATGAATTCGGAGGTAATTTTGAGCGTAGAAGTACCAATGAGTTTTACACTTTCAGTGGAGGTATGGAGTTTAGGAATAAACTGTCAGAAAAATTCGAATACTTTTATGGAGCAGATTTACAGTACTATAGAGAAGTAAGTAGGGCTGAGATTTCGTTTTTAGATAATAACGGCACTTTTTCTACGGAGCAGTCGAATTCTGTTTTTAATGGTCCTGGGGCGTCGCTTCTGATAGGCTTTAGATGGAATATAAGTAAGAGAATAGCATTCTATACGGAAACTAATGTGGCATTTCAAGCCATTAATAGATACAGGTACATAGCAGATAATCTAGGGAATAAGTCTATTCTAGAAGATAAACTTGAAATGAATATTCGACCTGTACCTCCCGGAGCCATTTTTTTAACGTTTACCCTATGAGAGGTATAGTGAGGATGGTGATGTTATGTACATCACTCATAACAAGTGCTGGTTTATACGCTCAGGATTCTTCTAGTAAGTCTCAAAAATATGTAGGTTTTGATGCGAATACGATGCTTAGTCAAGTAGTACCATTTAGTAATTTCCAGCAAGGAGTAGGATTTCCTGCTGTACTAGTTCGTCGTCTTTGGGACGGGCATGGATATCGTACAGGGATAGGATTTGGCCTAGATGCTGATAATGTTTTTTTAGAAAATGCATACATATCATTCGGCTATGCTAGGCTCAAAGATTTAGGAGAGAAGTATTCATACACTACTGGTCTAGAAATAAGACTAGTATCTTCTGTAGGCAGTGGAGCTGATTTTGTAGGGTTAGCTAATTATTGGGGATTTGAATATAGGCTTAATAATGTGATAAGTATTTCTACAGAAGCTTCTCTTCAGTTAGGGGTGTTGGATGATTTCCAAATATCAGTAAGGCCTCCGGTACGTATACAATGTCATTTTAGACTGAAGTGATTGTAATTATGTACATTATTCTTTATTTTTACCGTCAACTTAATATCAATATCTATTATGAAAATTAAAAGTTCGGTTTTGTCCATATTCACTGCAGTACTAGCCGCAGTAGTAATCTTAAGCTATACTTCTTGTAAGCCTGATAGAGTTTTAAAAATTGGAGAACTTAATCTTCCAGAAAGTCCATACGATTATCTGAATATTGAAACTGCTTTTGGGACAGAAAACTTAGCAAGCAGAATTCATACGCCAAGGATAAGTAATTCTTACCTAAATAATCAAGCAGCTCTAGGTAGAGTCTTATTTTACGATACTAAATTAAGTATAAATAATTCAGTTTCTTGTGGCTCGTGTCATAAACAGAAACTTGGTTTTGCAGATGGGTCTAAGTTGAGCACTGGCTTTGCCAATAAAAAGACACTCAGGAATACACTATCCATAATTAATACCTTAGATGAAAGTGGATTATTTTGGGATAGCAGAGCAGATAATGCTACAGAGTTATCGCTAATGCCGGTATTTGATCATAGAGAAATGGGAATGGAAAATGATGAAATGTTAGTTGATAAAATCGAAAGTGCTACGTACTATAGTGATTTGTTTCAAGAGGCATATGGAAGTCAAGAAGTTACAAAAGAGCGTATCACTATAGCACTATCTACGTTTCTCAATACCATGTTTTCTAAAAGCAGCAGGTTTGATGGTGATAAAACTGATTTTAATTTCGAGGAAAGACTAGGAATGGAAATTTTTAATGGGAAAGCCAATTGTGTAACATGTCATACGTTGGGAGCTAACTTCAGTAATGGTGGAGGATATAATAATCACTTCTCTCCTGTGGCAGGTACAGCTAACATTGGTCTAGATAAAGTATATGCAGATAAAGGAGTAGGGGGAGGAAGCTTCCGTATCCCAAGTCTTAGAAATGTAGAACTCACTGGACCATATATGCACGATGGCAGATACACTACCCTGGGAGAAGTGATAAATCACTACAATGGAGGAGTTCAGGATAACAAAGAAGTAGACCCTGTATTTAGAGCTGAGGATGGTAAAATCAAAGGTTTAGGGTTATCTAATGTAGAAAAAGAAGCATTGATATCATTCTTAAAGACGCTTACGGATAATAAGTTTATCTCAGATCCTAAGTTCTCAGATCCATTTAATTAGGTAAAAATGCACACCTTTGTAGTGTGAACGGAACTACTTTACAAATACGTGGATACCACTGTGACGCATATGGTCATGTGAATAATGCTCGCTACCTAGAGCTACTAGAAGAAGCCAGATGGAGCTTTTTGGAGCCTGCACTTAAAGAGCAATTTTTTGATACTAGAAATTTATTATTTGTAGTAGTGAATATCAATATATCCTACAAAAAGCCACTTTTACCTACTCAAGTAATTGATATAGAAATCACTGATGTGACCTATAACAATAAGAGCATGGTAGTACGTCAAACTATTGTAGATAAAAGTACCAAAGAGCTAGCCTCTGAGGCTCTAGTTACATTTGTATTACTCAATAGCAAAACGGGTAAGCCTGAAACTATCACTGCAGAAATTATTGCTAAGTTTGATGAGCTGACAGATATGAGAAATGATTAGGCAGATAGCCAAGTGGCTCTTTGAGGACGTATGGGGCTGGAGAGTAGTAGGTCCTGTGCCCACTATCCCAAAGTATCTCATAGTAGTGGCACCACATACGAGTAATTGGGATTTTCTTATTGGTGTACTTTTTAGAAAATTTACCGATGAATTTGACCCTAAGTATTTGGCTAAAAAAGATCTTTTTGTTTGGCCTATAGGATTTATATTCAGAGCTCTCGGAGGTTTTCCGGTAGAGCGGAGTAAAAATACCAATTTTGTAGAGTCGTTAGTCAATGTGTACAATACAGAAGAGAAATTTGCGACCACCATCACTCCAGAAGGTATGCGTAAATACAATGGAAAGTGGAAGACTGGTTTTTATCACGTTGCCAAAAATGCGAATATCCCTATCGTAAGAATAGCGTTTGATTACGGGAGTATGCAGGTGATTTTTAGTGAGCCATATACGGTGACTAAAGGAGTGGATGAAACCATAGATGAGTTTAAAGAATACTACAGTCAATATACAGGTAAAAACCCAGAAGATGGAGTAAAATGGCCAGAATGAAAATAGACATGCTTCAAAAGTGGGCATATAGCACAGAGATAGAAGTACGAGTGACGGATCTTAATTATGGGAATCACCTGGCTAACCAGCAGTTTTTAGCGTATGCTCAGGAAGCAAGAGTTCGCTTTTTTGAGACGTATGGGTATAAGGAGCTAGACTTCGGTGGTACGGCTCTTATACAGGCTGATGCTGCTATTACTTTCAAAGGGGAGGGACATCTCGGTGATGTGGTCCAAGTAGAAGTAGCTTTAGAGCAGACAGGTGGATCATCATTTGACGTGTACTATAGATTTACTAATTCCACAAAAGGAAAACCCATGGCAGAAATTCGTACAGCTCTTGTCTGTTTTGACTATGAAAAAGGGAAGGCTGTGAGAATCACACAACGTGCATTGAATTCAGGGATTTTCGGTTAATTCATTTTAGTTTTAAGAACTTAGCTCGGTTATAATGTCCTATTTTTTTACTCTCAAATACTTGGTATAAGATATTTTACAATCGACTTACTTTGCTTTTTGTGAATAGAATTTTATGTGTCCCTTTTGTCAGTTTCTGGTATCAACAAATTTATCATTCTCTAAGTAGTCTTTTTAATTTTAAGTGTATGAGTAAGATTTCAATGCTGAAAATGTGTAACTTTTATCAATTTATTTTCAATAGTATAGGCCGTTCAGAAGTGTTTTTTTGATTATGAAAACAATACAGTAAATCACGAGCCAAAACACTATTTTCGCCCAATATCATGTGGTTGAGTTTTGCATCTAATATTTTAATACTCTTGGTAGGTGTATTCCTGTACCTCAAATATGAGGAGGAATATGTACAGAAGTCCTGGGGTTATTTCGTGTTGCTGACAGGTTTAGCAGCTGGTGTTGCCGCTTTTGGACATTTAGATATTTTAGCGTCAGATACACGAGGGTATCTTTTATTTGTTTCCCGTTTATTAAATATACTGTCCATGCTTGGATTTGTGAAAGGAGTTCTTGACCAGTTTGGTCACACTACTAGAGGTCACCAATTTGCGAATTATGTTCTATTCTCAGGTGTTTTTATCTGGCTTTTTTACCAAAATGTAAACTACCTAGGGAGTAAACAAGCTTTTACACCGGTGATCGTGTATGCAGTAATAGGAATGCTAGTCATAGGCGTGCCTCATTTTATAATTGCACTTAAAGAGGTAAAGCAGTCATCCTTTTTTATATTGGGAGGTATTCTACTTATGGCGATATCTGCATTTATATTCAAAGCCATTCCAGAAGGGAGTATTATAAAACCATCAGATGTTAGCCATATATTAATAGCATTCTCCTTAGTGTCTATGACTATAGGGTTCAAAAAAACACTACCTTAAATGAAAGTTAATTATACGTTACTTCTTGCCATCCTCTTTTTAAATATCACCATACAAGCTCAAGACCAATCTTATGATAAGAATGATTCTCTAGTAGTCCGTTCTATCTTTGATGAGGCTCTTATGAACGGTGAAAGCTACGCTAACTTAAATTACCTCTGTAAAGTAATAGGTAAGAGGATCACAGGTAGTCAAGCGGCAGACGATGCTGTATCGTGGTCTAAAAGTGTGGTAGAAGATTATGGAATAGATAGTCTGTATATGCAAAGTGTGGAGGCGGAGCATTGGATCAGAGGAGATAAGGAGTCGGTAGCCATAAGTGAAGACGTAGCTATACTGCTCCGTGCGTGCTCACTAGGAGGATCTGTAAGTACGGATGGTCCTCTGCAGGCTGATGTAGTAGAAGTGTCCGGTATGGACGAGCTAAAGGCATACGGAGTTGGAGAACTTACAGGAAAGATAGTGTTCTTAAACGAACCGATGGATAAGAAAAAAATCAACACCTTCAATGCCTACGGAGCGTGCGTAGCACAGCGATACAGTGGTGCATCTGAAGCTGCCAAAAGAGGAGCTGTAGCAGTATTGGTCCGTTCACTTACTACACTTACAGATGCGTATCCACATACAGGAAGTATGGGCTATGAGGATGGAGTGACTAAAATACCTGCAGCTGCCATAGCTACACAAGACGCAGATGTACTCCACCGCTATATCGATAGCTCGGGTACGGCTAAGGTGACTATGAATCTGAGTTGCTATACAAGTGACAGAGTGGTAAATACCCATAACCTAATAGCAGAAATAAAAGGATCTGAGAATCCCGAGCAGATTATCGTTTTTGGGGCACATATAGATAGCTGGGACAAAGGAGAAGGAGCCCATGACGATGGAGCAGGAGTGGTGCAGTGCATGGAGGTGCTTAGACTCTTCAAAGAAATGGGACTAAAACCTAAAAATACGATACGTATGGTGCTTTATATGAATGAAGAAAATGGGAATAGGGGAGGAAATACCTATGCCGAAAATGCCAAAGCCAGCGGTGAGAATCATATTTGTGCTATAGAAAGTGATAGAGGTGGTTTTTCGCCAAGAGGTTTTAGTATAGATGGTACAGACAGCCAGTTAGTCGCTGTATCTAGCTGGCAGAAGCTTCTTGAACCGTATGGTCTGCACTACTTCAAAAAAGGATACGGAGGGGTAGATATAGGTCCTCTAAAGAAAAATGAAAATCGTGTGAATGAGAACTTGTTTTTAATGGGACTTTATCCAGATTCTCAGCGTTACTTTGATTATCATCACTCTGCTGATGATGTTTTTGAAAATGTAAATCAGCGTGAACTAGAGCTAGGAGGGGCGAGTATGGCTGCTATGGTGTACCTCTTAGATACGTATTGGTATCTCTTTGGCGAGTAGTTTTTTTTATATCTTTTTTCATTCAAAATACAGATATTCGTACAATGAGAAAGATAATACTGGTTTTTAGTTTCTTTATGCTAATGGGGATTGCAGCTAACGCTCAGCTTAAACCATTTAATGCTTCATTAGGCTTTAACTGGAATGGTACTCAGCGTGTCCCAGATGAAGTGCCTAAAGCGTTTTTCAGTGATATTAATTTTTCAAATCAATTCAGTGTGTATTCCACTCTTAATCGGGTATTTAGTGAGTATGGAGTCGGGTTCAAAGGGAAACGTAAAAATATTTACTTTGACTTCTCTCTACTGCAAGGCACAGACTACATAAATGCGAGTGAAAGTGATTATATCACGACTAACGACACCTCCTACTTCACAAGTTCAAACTACGATGTAAATAGTGCACTGATAGGACTGAGAAGTGCTATACAGCTAAGCACATCCAGAGATCAGCGATTTGTGTTGCTTTACAGCTTTGGTATAGAAGGACTATTAGCGTATGATGTAGATGCAAAAGGGCAGTTATGGAGTAGAGATAGAAACTTCGGTGCATCTAATGAGACTAGAACCTTCATAGAGCCAAGTTTTTCTGGATCATATGGCAATGCCAGCTTTGTTCAGAATGTTGGATTAGCATTTAAATTTGGCAAGGATGAAACGAAGTTGCCACTTAATAAAGTGTATATAGAAAGTGACTTTCAACTGCTCAATAACTTTACTTTCATAGATGGGACTACTTCTCAGTACCGCACGTTTGGACTTATCCTAGCCTTGGGATATCTGTTTTAAGGAAAGCTGATAGAAAATGCTGACATAGTCTTCGACTCTTCAAAACTATATATTGTAAAGTCGTTTTATACTTCTGTTTTTTAAAAGCTGCTAGGTCGGTACTGATATCTTCTGAGAACGGAATAGTCGCATATTCTTTCTTCTTAATCCTCTGGGTCTAACTTGCTTAAGAAACGAGCTACTGTACGCGGGCTTGCACTTCGGATTCTAAATTTTCCCTTATTCATTTTAGGGCCATCTTCCTTAATGATATCATTAAACTCTTTATCTGTACTAGCTACGGTTACGCTACCCAGGTAGTAGTCTATGTAAAACCAATCGTACTTGCTTACTTCTAAGTATATCGTATATCTGGTGCTGCTTCTGCGCTTGGTTATAGCTACTCGTGCGTCTATCTGACGGTTTATTTGTTGACCATTGATAGTGGCTATATGGATAGGATCATAGCTTAGAAACTGTCTGGTAGTAGGAGAGTAGTGCAGACTCATCTTACTGAAAAATAAGTTTCGGTCCAAGTCCCCTTGAGGTCTAAGTTCGCCAGAAGCAGCATATTCTATTGCTTTATCTAGCTTTTTATCATCTAAGTACTCCGCCATAGCATTAGCTACGAAGGTGCTATTATTGTCTGCTAGTGGATTGCCATTGTTATTCATGACTGCTGCTATTCTAGTATAGCATTCTTCTGGTAGCTTTATGTTTAATGCGAGTATAGAGTTAATGATAAACGAAGAGTCACTGGGGAGTTTTTTTAGATTACCAGCCATTAGACCATTGAAATTCTCGTCTACGTCCATCCCAAAGTTCAGCTTGCCTTCAGAGTATACTTCTTGTGTGCTGTTATTGAAGGATAGGAAACTACCGCGTTTCGCACCTTCTATTAGCTTCATAGAGTCACCTACGAAGAAGGTTTTATTTTCTTCATCATAGTAGAAAATACCAGTGTCAGAAGTGATTTCCATGTCTGCATAACTGCGTTTTGAGTTAAATAGAGATGGATAGATGTGTACGCTATCATTGGCTATACTTACGGCAGCATACATCTTTCTTCGGTCTTCATTAAGTATGGTCTTAGCCGGGATTAGTATATCCTGAGGATCTGGCTGTCCGCTATACCTAAACCACGCACTCGGGTATACGTCTAAACTGTGCAGTGGTTTTACATACCCATTAAAAACGAGGTCTTCCTCGTGACTGTGGAGTTCTGTTTGTCCTTTGAAGCCTATCATTGGGCTTATAGCGAAGGAGGTAGAATCTTTTACAAATCCACTAGCGAGTACCGTAGTATCACCCTTGCCTATTACACGCATCTTATTGAAATAAACTATCTGACCAGTATTGTGCTTGTCTTTATACTTATAATAGGCACTTCCATTAATAAGGTAACGTCCGTCTATTTTAAGGTCAGCATCATATAATTCATGATTTTGGTTATCTCTAGACGCTAGCATTCTAGCCTCTTGCAGACGCTGCATATCTGCGTCTTCTCGGATCTCTACTTTGCCATCAAAGGGGAATACTCTACTATCTGCCACATCTATATAAGGTACTTTATTAGCATAGATAATCCCTAGTTTCATATCAAATAGTGCCTCTGTACTCTCGAATCTCAGTCCCTGCTGCTCGTACTTATTACTTACAAAGTAGGATTTTTCTTTTGCTAGGAGTGGTCCTTTGTCCAAGGCGATAGTCTGTGCATTCATATCCCAAGTGTACTCGTCCATAGAACTGGCATAAGCGTTAAATGGAAAGCTAGTAAGTTTACCTTTCTCGTTTTGTTTAAATTGGGCTATATGCGTATTGAAATCTACATGAGCGTTCATATTATCAGAAGAGAATGCTATTTTATCTGCGGTGATAGCACCTATCTCTATAGCTGATACTGAAGCGTCTACCTTATTTGGCTGATACTGCATATTGGCAGATGTAAGCTTAGCCTTATCCCAAGTAAGCACACCGCTACCTGCTATCTGATTACTGGTTTGTATTAGATTACCAGCAAATTCTTGTCCATCACGCAAGACTTGTACTGTATGTCCATTGGTATTCACATACATAGAATCTTTGGCTGGGAGCCATTTTGTAAGCACATTTTTGGCAAATACATTTGGGTATTTACTGTTTTCATTCACAGTATAGGTCTCTGCTACCGCACTGGTATAGTCTGGAGTCATTAGGATCTCCTGAGAACTTATTTGTGCACCTTGGAAGTCTATCATACCCTTCGCCGTGAATCCTTCTTCGCTTAGTTTGATGGATACGTCTCCAGAACCTTTACCACCATACAAAGGGTAGGAAGCTATTGGTTTTTCAAAACCGAGAGAGTAGTCATCCATAATTTTGGCCTCATACCTGAAATCTGGGACAATACCAGCAGAGACAAACAGCCCGGGAAAACTGAGCTCAGCCGTAGTGAAATTATCCATGTTTTCTATGGTAAACGTATCTACCTCAAAACGAAATCGCTCTTTGTCATACGCTCCATTATGTATGCTGTTTTTATCATAGGCTATTACTGCTCCTTTTTTACTGGTAAAGCGAGGGTATTCTGGGAAGTTTAGGAGTCCAGACTTATTTTTAGGTTTATCTATCTCCAGAGTGCCATTTATATCTCTTAATACAGATTTTACGGCTACTAGTCCACCGTTACCACTTAGGTCTTCTGTGAATATGACCATCTCTTCTATATTGTCAGAGGATATTTCAAAATTAAAGTAGTCGAATTCAAATGCTTTAGCGTAAAAATCAAACTTACCTGCGGTGACTTTCCCGCCAAAAGACATCCGGCGCTTATTTTTTAGGATTACTTGCTGCTCGTGTGGAAATACGTAAACACTCTGACTATCGCTAAGTCGGAAAGCTCGTACACCTTCTATTACTAGTGTATTATTTATCAAATTTAAAAATGCATTCGATCTTGCAGAAATTACAGATGAAAATCGGATTACATCATAGTCCATTAATTTCATGTGTGAGAGTACCGCATGATCTAGTTTCCGACGTACTTTTATGGTGTCAGTAGCTGGATTAAAGAATAAATAGCCAAGATCAGCTAGTTCTACTATCTGAGGTTTGAGGTACATCTGCTTACTTCCCATCCAGTCTGCATATTCTGAGAAGGTAAACTCACGTTTTCTGTTTTTCACTACGAAGTCACGCATCTTAGAAAGTGGGTGATACTTCAGTATACCTCTAGGTATTTTTTCGTAGCGTATTTCTTTATAAAACTCTTTGGATTCTATGAAGGCTTTACCTTCTTCTCCCACCATGTCAAACTCTATCTGAGGAAGGTCAAGATTCCAAATGACCTGATCTACAAATATATCTACTTCCTGATCATCATTGAAAAATGGAGCTTGCTCTAGGCCTTCTTTTCCGCGGCTCATTACGAGTACTTTACGGTCTAGGTTTAAGTTGAAATTAAGCTTAGGATGAAAGATGGTTCCACTATCTGTAAGTATAGTTACCTCACTAGCTAGTGCTGTTATTTTGCCTTCCTTTAAGCTGAAATACTCTGATTTAGCCAGTACACGTTTTTTATCCTTGTAGTAGATTTCCACCTTACTAGGGCTTTTTGCACTGCCATTCGCTATAATTTCTGCTCCTTTCATAGCATACCCACCACTGAATTTTACGGTATTGTTTAAGTATGAACCTAGCTCTAGATCTTTTTTAAATGATGTGAATTGGGGGAATTGAGATTTGTTGAGACTAGATTTTGCTATATTTTGAGCACTACTTGCTCTATCCTTGAAGCTGCCATAAAGTGGATTAGTAAGGAAATCGTCATTATGAAAGAGCACTGTATCTATCTCTAACTCCGCCCGGTCAAAGGATACAGAATAACTGCCTTCTATATCTGCATAAATATTTTCTTTTCCAAAACCTACCCGTTCCCAGCTTACTTTTCCTTTTTTACCTTCCCACACATCTGTATCTAAAAAGTAACTACCTGAAGTCTGATAAATAGTTATCTGGTCTCCTTGAGCTTGACACGTTAAATCTATGTTTTTAAAGGCAATCTGTACTCTATTGTTGTCAAAGAGAAACCTATAGTTATCTGTACTCGCGTACCAGTTTTTAGTCTCAGATACATACAGTAGATTATTCTTAAATAGATTTCTAGAAGCCTGCATGAGTGTAAGGAAGGTCCTGTTACCAGATTGTATAGCGGGACCTAGAGACTTCGCCCAGCTAATATACTTAGCTTCATCTATGGAGTCCTTAGCATAGAGCATAGTCTCTGTGAAAAGTACAAAGCTTGGTATCCTCAGGTCATTTTGCAGCATCTGATTGGCTACATTTATAATATTACGCTGCTCCGGCTCTACAAATTTTGCAGAGTCCCACTTGGTCGTAAATGATTTCATAATAGCCTGACCTTCTTTGGTGTTATCACTATTGATGTACGCATTAAATTCCGCTATGAAAACCGCTGGCTTACTTGAAAATGATCGTGGCTGAGCCACTCCCAAAACAGCTAATGATAAGAGTGCTAGTGTGATGTAATATTTCTTTTGGAGCATAATTATGCTAATATATATTCTGTTTGTAACCAATTATTATCGACGTGCTTATCTACTAATATCAATCCGTATGCCGAAGCTGCAGTCTGCTGTTCTGTGAAGTCTTGATCTAGGAAGCCGCAGAGAATAAGGTGCCCACCTTTGTTGAGTTTAGCTACGAACTCTGGTAATAATCTCAAGTTTATGTTCTTTACAATGTTACTTACTATAATGTCGAACTTTTCGGTCAGGTGCTTTACATTATCTGTCTGTCGTACTTCAACGTTTTTAGCCTTATTTAATTGTAAGTTTTCGTATGTATTCTCCACACATTTGAGGTCATAGTCTATGGCCAGCACTCGTTTTGCTCCTTTTTGTGAAGCTAATATAGCCAGTACACCACTGCCACAACCCATGTCTAATATGCTCTTACCCTTACAGTCTAGTTTCTCCAGTGCTATACCGCTCAGACGTGTAGTCTCATGATGTCCCGTACCGAAAGCCATCTTTGGCGTGATGATAATGTCATGTTTATAACCACTACTCGGATGAAAAGGTGCTCTGGCCTGTATATGCTCACCTATGATAGCTTCTTTGAAGTTCTCTTCCCACAAAGCATTCCAGTTTTCATTAGCCACATCTTTTATCTGCTCAGGTACTAAGCTAAATTTAGCAAGTAGTTCTAACGTGCCAGATTTACTATATATGTCTGCTTTGCAATAAGCAATTAGTCTTCCTTTTTCATATGAAGTGCCTTCATAACCAGACTCTTGTAGAAGGAAACTCACAGTCTCTTCTATGTCTTGATCGCAGATAATATGTACGGCTTTATAGCTCATATTTTGTTGTAGTACAATAGTACATTTTGTGAATCTTGGATTGTGCGAGTGGGTTAATTTGTTGGTATGTTTAAAGAAACAAATAAAAAAGTAAAAGACTGAAGTGTTCATTAAATATTCTCCCATTTTTTATGGGCGACTCTTGCCCAAAATTGGCAAAACCAAAACCTCTAAGACTTTAAAACATAGTTCAGCTTAAATCCATAATTTGCTGAAGGCGAATACGCATTAGCTTTCAAAAAAAAACTCAAGAGTGGTTATAAACGTTTAATAATTTTACACGTAATTTACGACCTTAGTGACTGGATTCTTAGTTGCTTTGTTTCTTAATAGACAATACCTATAACACTATATATCCATTTGCAATTAAGTCACTTGAAACAAGAAGCAAAACAACAAGCACTTGCTTGGTATAGAAGCCGTGAGTGGAAGATGTTTGCATTCCAGAAAGAATGCTTGGATTATTATTTTGAGGGTAAAAATGGCTTGTTAAATGCCCCTACAGGGAGTGGAAAGACATTTGCATTGGGTGTACCAATAATGCTCGCAGATAAGCTCAAAGGAGATTACAAAGCAGGCTTAAAAGTACTCTGGATTACACCATTGAAAGCATTGAGTGTAGATATTACCAATGCTCTTCAAGAAGCTGCAGATGAATTAGAAACTGGCTGGCGTGTGGAGAGAAGGAGCGGAGACGTGAGCTCTGCTAAAAAAGCTGCTCAGTTAAGAAACAGTCCTGATTGTTTAGTAACTACGCCAGAGAGTTTACAGATAATGCTTGCTCGTAAGGGATATGCAACTTTTTTTAAATACTTAGATGCCGTAATCGTAGACGAATGGCACGAGCTACTGAGTAGCAAACGAGGGGTGCAAGTAGAGTTGGGGCTAAGCCGTCTAAAAGCTATAAAGCCAGACCTTAAAATTTGGGGGATATCTGCTACTATAGGCAATATGCCAGAAGCTATAGATGTGCTTATGGGAGATAAAAAGACCAGAGCTAATACAGCTATCGTGCAGTCTAAAATCAAAAAGAAGCTTAAAATGACTACGTTACTTCCTACTAAAATGGAAGATATGCCTTGGGCAGGTCACTTGGGAGTTCGGTTACTGAAAAAAGTACTTCCCATCATAGAAGAAAACAGTTCCACACTGATATTTACAAATACACGAAGTCAAGCAGAGATTTGGTATCAGAAACTCATAGAAGAGTTTCCAGACTTAGCCGGGCGTATAGCTCTGCACCACGGTAGTTTAGGAAAAGAAGTGCGAGAATGGGTAGAATCTGCCTTGCATAAGGGAAGTTTGAAAGCTGTAGTAAGCACGAGCAGTTTAGACTTAGGAGTAGATTTCAGGCCTGTGAGTGCTGTGATACAAATAGGAAGTCCAAAGGGAATAGCTAGATTTTTACAACGAGCAGGTAGGAGCGGACACTCACCAGAAGCTACGAGCAAGATTTATTTTTTGCCTACTAACTCATTAGAGATAATCGAATCCTCTGCCTTGCAGCGTGCCATAGAAAATGGGCATATAGAAAGTAGGATTCCTGTAGTGCGTGCCTTTGATGTACTGGTACAATATCTCGTGACTTTAGCTGTATCTGACGGCTTTAGAGAAGCAGAAATCTATGAAGAAGTACGAAATACGTACTGCTACCAAACGATCACCCGTGAAGAGTGGGAGTGGGTGCTGCGTTTTATAACTATAGGTGGAGATAGCTTGCAGAGCTATGAGGATTTTAATAAAGTTAAAGTATCCGATGGCTTATTTAAAGTAGAAAGTCGCAAGATCGCAATGCGGCACCGTTTGAGTATGGGGACTATAGTAGGTAATAGTGCTATGATCGTAAAACGCAAACGTGGAAAAACCATCGGAACTATAGAAGAGTACTTTATCTCAAGGCTAAAGATTGGCGATACCTTTGTTTTTGCTGGGCAGAGACTGGAGCTTACACGGGTGACTGGATTAGTAGCTTATGTAGTGCCGAGTACTAAGAAATCTGCAGCTATACCCTCATGGAGTGGTGGACGAATGAGTCTGAGTAATGAGATAGCAGAAATGCTTCGCAAAGAATTTACACATTTAATGGATTTAGAAAACTTAAATAAAGAAGGTAAAAAAGTCCAAAGTTTACTTGCGATACAATCACAGCGGTCTGCAGTACCATTGCCAGATCAGCTTCTTATAGAATACCTAGAAGATGATGATGGCCATCATGTCTACATATATCCTTTTGAAGGACGAATGGTGCATGAAGGGATGGCATTACTGTTGGCTTACAGACTGAGTAAGATGACTAAAATAAGTCTAAACTTAGGGATGAATGATTATGGATTTGAAATACTCTGTGACCAAGAGATCCCGCTCATGGAAGCACTAGAAGAAGATTGGTTTGCTACCGATGGACTGCTAGATGATATCCAAAACAGTAGCAATATGACGGCCTTAGCGGGTAAGAAGTTTAGAGAGATAGCTGCTATATCAGGACTTACCTTCAAAGGTTATCCTAATAAAGAGGCGAAGGAACGACATCTGCAGAGTCACTCACAGTTATTCTTTGATGTGTTTAGCGATTATGAGCCGCATAATCTGCTGCTACAGCAGGCGTATGAAGAAGTGACGTACTATCAGCTGGAGGTTAACCGTATTCGCACGGCATTTACTCGCATAGCTACTCAAGAGATTGTTATCAAATACCTCACTAAACCCTCACCACTATGCTTTCCGCTGCTGGTAGATAGTCTTAATCGTGATCGTATCTCTAATGAGAGTCTTGCCGAAAGAGTTAGGAGGATGTTGGAGGCCGATGCATCTTGGTAAAATGTCAGATTAATGTATAAAAAATACAGCTTGAGGTTAGACTTAAACTGCTGTTACTTTAAATTCTATTTGGGCTAATTTTTTAAGTGCAGTAAGGGATTCACTGGTGTTATACATCAATCATAAGTAGCCAATGATACCAAATGAATTATAGAATGATGTATTGAAAAATAAAATTATTTTTAGTCAGTTCGAGGCAGAAAAAAATTAAGCACCTGCCAGCGGGTAGTAGTAGTAGTAGTTACGGTTTATTGCCGGAGGCAGACAAGCTATTTTTGCAACAATGAAATGGCTGTAATAGAAGTTGTGTTATACGATATTTTATAGTTTAAATGGTGTTAGAAGTCTTTTGCAGTATTTTCAATTATTGATGATCATCCGATGGATTGTATTTCAGTGCTTTTTGAAAGGGTTATTAGGATTGAACCCTAATTTGTCTAAGAGGTATTAAAATAGCGATTAATGTGAATTGATTAATCGCTATTATGGATAAGAGTTCTGAGTTAACTTAATTTATTTTAATTATAATTTTACCTTTTGCTCTACCTGTTTCTAGGTGTGTGAATGCAGCTATACTTTCAGTGAAGGGATAAATAGTATCAATGATTGGTTTGATTTTTTCATCTTCTACCATCGTTTTGATCTCAGCTAATTGACTACCATTTGGGTGCATAAAGATGAACTTATAAGAAGCCTCTTTATCATCACTTAGGGTAGCTAATTCCTCTGGTAATTGGTAGTCTTCCATTCCAAACATTTTTGCAGTGTCTTCGTCCAAAGGACCTACTACGCTTATTACCTGACCACCTTGCTTTACCACCTGAAAAGCTTCTGATGTGTACTCCTGACCAAGTGTGTCATATACTATGTCTGCATCTTTTACGATAGTTTTATAATCCTCTGTCTTGTAATCTATGACTCTGTCTGCTCCCAGTTCTTTCACCCATTCTACGTTACCTGTACTTGTGGTAGTATATACATAGGCTCCTTTTGCTTTAGCGTACTGTATAGCTAAGCTACCTACACCACCAGATCCTGCATGAATAAGGATCCTGTCATTTGCCTTAATACCAGCAAATTCCAAAGACTGTAATGCAGTAAGCCCGGCTAAGGGTATACCTGCCGCTTCTTCAAAAGAAATATTTCCTGGCTTTTTGGATACAGCTTCACTAGTTACCGCTACATATTCTGCTAGTGTACCCATCTGCTCTTGAGGCACTCTAGAATACACTAAATCACCGATTTCAAAATTGCTGACATCGTCTCCTTTTTTCACTACTATACCACTCACATCATAAGCAGATGTGCTTGGAAATGGGATAGGAAGAAGACCCTGCAGATTTCCTAGGACGATACTTTTGTCTATAGGATTGATGGCAGCAGCCCTTACTTCTATAAGTACATCTGTAGCTTGTACTGCTGGTTTACTTACTTCGTTAAACGCTAAACTGTCTTTAATCTCTCCGTACTTTACTATTTGTAATGCTTTCATTTTTTTATATCTTCTAATTGTTTATTAATATTTGATACAAAGGTATGATGCAGGTTTTGGGTAAAAATTGACCTATGGTAAGAAACTAGTGTTTTGCGTTTTCTACTCGTATTCTACTCAAGCTTTCTTGGGTGATACCTAGATAAGATGCAATGTGATAGTTATGAGTATACTGTTCTATTTCGGGATACTGTGTTATAAATAAAGTATACCTCTCTGTGGCTGTTAGTTGTAATTGATTTAAAATTCGCTTGTTTAAGCTCACTACGTGTCGTTCTGATATTTTTCGTTGGAAGGGCTCGTACTCTGGGAATAGTGTATACATTTTTTCCAATGCTTTAGCGTTGAACTTTACAACCTCTGATTCTTTCAGACATTCTACGGTGAGTGTGGCAGACTCATCACTGTGGATAGCTATATAATCGCTTATCCACCAGTTTTTAATAGCAAATTGTAAGGTGTGTTCTTTGCCATTTTTATCGTAGCAATAGGATCTCAGGCATCCATCTGTTACAAAATAAACATTCTGTACTTGTTGTCCTTGGCGAATCAATACTTCTCCTTTAGCAAAGGACTTTTTTGTGGAAATAGAATAGAGGTAGTCTTCTGCTTCTTGGCTTAAACTGTGGTTACTTTTTATTATCTTGATTAACTCTTCCAACTTTTCAATGTGTATTTATCTCTGTATTACTTATTGTTTAAACGTAGCTTGTCTATACAGACAATTGCTTTGCTGCAAATTAGAGCGTTTATTTAAAATCGTTCAAAGTTAAGTGTTATTCATCTACAGATAGCGGGGTGCAACTAACAGTTTCGATTCGTCATACTCTCAAAATCAGTCTCTACTAGAATCCATTTTGGCCAACGCTTTGCATCGCATTGATGCTAAGGTCTTTGCCATCCTTAGGCCCGATAGCTATCTGGTCTAAGGATACGTGGATTGATTAGGTCTCCTTAATTTATTCGGACATTGGTGACTTCGTAGTATTGTCAGTTATATCAGTGACTGAAATGGTCGAATAGATTTCGGTGTATAATTATAATGCTTTTAGCAACAGCCTTGGTTTGATTGGATGGATGGGCAAGCAACAGTGGCATAGCTACAAAAAACACAACAGTCTCCTTGTTTCGGTTTTAGCATTTTTTTACAGTTTTCACATTCATAAAAGTATTGGCATGCACTTATGGGCATTATTTCTTCCTTCTGGTGTCCACAGTTTGGGCAAGTGATGGTGGATTTTAGTAGTGCTGCATTATTTCTCATTTTCTTCTTTTTTTGATAATACTGATATAATCCTAAACCCAATAAGCCAAGTCCAATAGCGATGAAAATGCCACTTAGTTTCTCGATTTGGCTGTTTAAACCGTAGAACGTGCTGCCACCGCCTACCATAATTATGAACGCAGGAAACCAGCAACAGCTTGTAGCTATCATAAAAGCGATAGAACTGCCCAGTATGGATTTTCCGTAATTCAAGTCTTGTGAAATTAGTGATTAATAAATAAGTAGTAACAGTCATGGAGGTAAAGTGTGTTTTAATGACGCTAAGGACATCTAAGAACACAACACTTAATTTTTTGCATTCGCAGTAGTATTGTTTTTGTATTAGTACTTAACAGTGATATAGTGTGTCAGAATAGCGGAATACTTTATCTCACGCTTGAGTTAATTTGATCTAACTTTGTAGAATGTGTTCTTGATTCTAAGATGGCAGAGTAGTATCATTGATTGCCTTTTGTCACAAAGTCCAGTCAATGATTTAGATATTATAGTTCTATTACTATATATGAAGGCATAAGAAGATAGAGTAGGAAAGCTTAATTTGTTTATAAATCTAGTTAGGGTTTACTGAAAAAAGAACTAGAACGACTTATGTTATTTGTGATCAATAGGTTACGTTAAAATAAAGTTAATTTCTTGGAATAGAAATACAAAGTAATTTACCTAAACCCTTAAAATACGTGC
>Ga0222644_1000193_pt1 | contig 27138 bp, 25 predicted proteins | sample AntAcemetagen291_FD_179800 | JGI IMG/M metagenome (GOLD analysis project Ga0222644, IMG submission 179800) | Saline water microbial communities from Ace Lake, Antarctica - #291 | ecosystem: Environmental > Aquatic > Non-marine Saline and Alkaline > Saline | place: Antarctica: Ace Lake...
TTATGTTTTTGGTTTAACAAATTTAAGCAAGTTGTTACTTTTTCGTATTTCTCAATCCATTTCGCTACGCTCCATTACTTGAGAAATACGAAAAAGTAAAGAACAACGTGGTGCAACTAATCAATTATTATTACAATAACGGTATAGAATATAGCATAAATTTTGGGGATGTTTGCGATTATAATGATACCTATTTTTATAGATCCGAGTTTAGTATAAACTACAATCAATTTAGAGAAGATTCGAACTTCTATTACTACAGAGCAAACCCGAATGCTAAAATTGGTAAAAGAAGCACCATTTTAAGAAGAAGAAAACCTGCTTCTAATATTGATAGAAATAAGAATATAGGAAGAAATTCGAATTATTCTTACAGAAAACCGACTAACAATAAACGAGATGATGCAATAAAAGATACTCAAAGGGAAAGTACTTTAGATAATAATAATAATAATAGAGAAATTAGAAAAGACACAAATAGCTCTTACAGAAAATCTACTAGTGATAAAAGAGTCTAGAAGAAGTACAAATGAAAAAATTGATAGAAATAATATAAATCAAAATACTGATAAAAACTCTAAAAAAGAAGAAATAACGAGAAAGAGAGAAAATTGAATTTTATTTAAAACCCTATTTCAATAGGGTTTTTTTATTTTAAATGACAGCAGTTGTCACTTCTTTTAAAGTGTATGATAAGAAATAAATAATTATTATTTTAATTGAATTTCTTCAGAAATTTCTTGTACTTCGTCTAAAAGTCGCAATAAATTACCGCTCCAAAGTTGTTCTATTTAATCTTCTGTATATTCTCTTTATAACAACTCAACAGTAACGTTTAAAATTCTTGACACATCATTCCAGCCGTCAACTCTTGCTCCACCGTAAAAATGTGAACTTAGGTCCAACATACTCAAAACCAATTTTATTCACTAAATAATCAATATTAGCTAACTAATCGGCAACATGTACACAAGGTCGAAAGTTTTAAATTGTTTTAGCTTTTACTTTAACAATATCTTTCATTATAAAATAATTTTCAATATAAATATCCCGTTCCTCACCCACGGGTAGTTTCATAAACTCTTTTAATTACAACCACTTCGCGCCTAAAGAATCCATAAATTTCATTTTAACTTCTTTTAAAGCCGATTCTCTTAAAGCTGCCTTTTCTATGTTTATGCATAAACTAAAAGCAACCGCTTGCACAACGCCACCATTTTTTTAGTCAGCCTAATTTGTTTATCATCTAAGTTTATACTACGATTACACAAAGCTCTTGTGGATGAATGTGATACTATAATTGCTGCTCTAGTCAGCGTAACCATGTCTTTCATATAATTTTCGGACGGATGAGAAACGTCAATCGTCATTCCCCATTTATTCATTTCTTTAATCACTTCTTTTCCTAAATCAATTACACCATTATATAGCCAAGCAGAAGCTTCATCGCTGGTATTAAAATCGCAAAACTGACTATGCCCGTTATGTGAAAGACTTATTTATCTTGCTCCTAAATCATAAAATTGTTTTACTCTATAAATATCCGTTCCTATCGGATATGTATTTTTTACGCCAATCATAGCTACCTTTTTGCCTTAAACATAAATATCTCTAGCCTTTTCCGAAATTACTTTTGGACCAATTCTTTTGGGCGCAATTTTTTTTGTAAGTTTAAAAATTGCGTCAAACTTGCTTATAGCGTCTTGGTATGCTTTATAATATCATTATTCTGTTAATTATCCTTGAAATGGATACACAAATAAAGTAAGTAACCTCTAAACCTCGTTCTTTTATATTTATCAAATTTACTTGGTTTTGAAGCTTTTGACTATAATTAATTGGGTCTGTAAAATTAGAAACGTTAATATCTAAGCGCCTGTCTAAAGTAATAACTCACTATTGAATAGCCTTTACCTTTGCTAATAAATTATCTACTGAGTTTTCCTTTTTACAAGATATTATAACTAAAAAAAGTGAGCGTAATTTTGCGAATTTCAAACTATAGGTTTTAACTATTATGCCTAAATATTCTATTATCTGATTATTTTATAATGAGAAGTCCACATAAAAAACGGAAGGTTTTAAACTTCCTTTTATGAACCTCATCGTTTTTTTTTACAAAAAATGAAATTTATAAAAATGTTTTGTATCTATTATTTTTATAAAGTTAAAAAAGAATGAAATGTAAATTCTTACTAAACTAATCCATACTATCATAGAATTTTAATAAATTTAGTTCATAAAAGTTAATTTCATTTTTTTTTGTGCTGTTTTTATTAAAAAAATCGTCTGCGAAATTAATCATAGACGATCTAAAACTTACACTTTAAAAGTCCTTCAACTTATCAAGTTTATATGTATTTTAAATACAATATAAATATATTATCATTGCCAATTGTTATCAATAAATTTCGCTGATTTGTAGAAAAAAAAGATAAATAGCATTACTTATTCGTTTTCAAGTTAACAAAACCTAAATAGCACTTATAATATCATATTTAGTTATTATTTGATGATTCCCGTTTTCTAAATCAACCAAAACAGCTTGGTTTTCTTTCGTTATCAATTTAGAAATCACTTCTAATTTTGTATATTTTTTAACAATAGGATATGGTTTTCCCATAATTCCTTTCAATGGTTTTTTAGCAATATTTTTATCCGCTATAAAATGATGTAACAAAACAGATTCATCTATAGAACCTACAAAACCATGGGCATCTTTTACTGGTATTTGCGATATTTTAAAAGTTTTCATTCGCTCAATTGCATGCGAAACCAACTCTTCTGTCTGTGCCGTAATCATTGGTGTATTTTCATGACTTTTAATTAAATCTGCTGCAGTTTTGATTTCTTCTTCTATAAAACCCCTGTCTCTCATCCAATCGTTGTTAAACATTTTACCAACATATCTACTGCCGTGGTCATGAAATAAAACCACCACCACATCGTCTTTTGTAAAATGCTCTTTTAATTGTAGCAATCCTTTTATGGCAGCTCCAGCAGAATTTCCTAAAAACATACCTTCTTCTTTCGCTAAACGTTGCGTGTAAATTGCAGCATCTTTATCTGTTACTTTCGTAAAACCGTCAATAACACCAAAATTTACGTTTAATGGTAAAATATCTTCTCCGATTCCTTCGGTTATATAAGGATAAATTTCATTTTCATCAAAAATACCCGTTTCGTGATATTTTTTAAAAACAGAACCGTACGTATCAATTCCCCATATTTTCACAGTCGTTCCTGCTTCTTTAGCTTTCATTTTTAAATAACTTCCAACACCAGAAATTGTTCCACCTGTTCCTACCCCAACTACAAAGTGTGTAACCTTCCCTTCTGTTTGTTCCCAAATCTCTGGACCTGTACTTAAAAAGTGTGCTTTACAATTACTTGGATTGTCATATTGATTTACGTACCAAGAATTCGGAGTTTCTTCTCCCAATCTTTTAGATACAGAATAGTAAGAACGCGGATCTTTTGGCTCAACGTTTGTAGGACACACAACAACCTCTGCTCCAACCGCTCTTAAAATATCTATCTTTTCTTTAGACTGTTTATCGGCCATTACAAAAATACATTTGTAACCTTTTACAATTGCCGCTAAAGCCAAGCCCATTCCTGTATTTCCAGAAGTTCCCTCAATAATTGTCCCTCCAGGTTTTAAGCGTCCGTCTGCTTCTGCATCATGTATCATTTGCAACGCCATTCTATCTTTTACCGAGTTTCCTGGGTTAAAAGTTTCGTATTTAGAAAGCACTAAACAAGGCAATTCTTTTGTTAAAACATTCAATTTTACTAAAGGTGTGTTCCCAATAGTTTCTAATATATTTTCTGCGTAGGTCATTTCTATAATTTCTGTTGCAAAGATAAATTATTTTTCGTGCGTTCCCAAAAGGTCGTGCTTTCATTACTCGCTTTTTTTAGTTTTGTTCTCTATATAAATTTGTTCATTCTTCACAAATTCACGAGAACTGGCAACTAAAAAAGAGCTTAAACATACCATTCAATCACTAGCGCGGAAAGTCTACTTGCTTTTAGCGAAACTATTTGTTGGCAGATAATTTGCGTTCGCTAATAAAAAAATTCGAATCACTATTGATTTTCTTACGCTTTTTAAGTGTAAGTTCGAAAAGGTTTATGAAAAATACATAGACTCATTTAGAAACAAAGCCTTAAAGATATAATAAAAAACATCTCCTAGGTTCAAAATGCACTCAGCGTATGGAAATACTAAATTATAATCTTAACAAAGTCCAATAATATATAAATAAAAAGGCATACCAATAGTAATGTTAAATGGAAAAGTAATAGCCAGAGCCATAGATACATAAAGACCTGGATTTGCTCCGGGAGCTGCCAATTTCATTGCTGCAGGCACTGCAATATAAGATGCACTTGCTGCTAAAATGGCCATTAATAACCTATTACCAACTTCTTCGATGAACAAACCACTAATTACTGCGACTAAACATCCATTTAAAATCGGAATTATAATTGCAAAAGATAATGTAAACCATCCTTTTTTAATTAAAACTTTTAGTTTCCCACCACTAGTAATTCCCATATCTAATAAGAAAACTGCTAAAAAACCTTTAAAAAGATCTGTAGTAAATGGCTTAATTCCTGCTGCTTGCAAATCATTTGTAAGGTATCCTACTAATAAACTCCCAAGAATTAAAACCACACTTCCATTTGTTAAAGAATGATGAATTACACTTTTAAAAGAGGTTTTGTTCTTTTTGTCTTTGCTATAGATTGCGATTAGTAACACACCAACAATTATAGAAGGCGCCTCCATTAGCGCCATAACAGCTAACATATGTCCACCAAAAGAAATATTAGACATTTCTAAAAAAGAGATAGTCGTTACAAAAGTTACTGCACTAACAGAACCATAAGCAGAAGCGATTGCACCTGAGTTTTCTACACTTAACTTCAGTCTTAAAATATAGCAGCAATAAATAGGAACTATTAATGCTAAAAAAAAGCCAAAAAATAAAGAAAAAATAATTTCTAATGTAATAGCACTGTGAGCTAATTCTTGCCCTCCTTTAAAACCAATTGCTAATAAAAGATAGAGAGAAATAAATTTAGAGGAGTTCTCTGGAATTTTTAAATCGCTTTTTATGTTTACTGCAATTAAGCCTAAAAAGAAAAATAACAATGCTGGGTTTGTTAAATTATCTACTAAATAATGAAAATCCATAAATTAAAGTTTGAGCGTAAAAAAAGTAGAAAAATCTTTATCTGGAAAGATTCTTCTACTAATTAATTCAATTTTATTCGACTAACTATTCTTCTACTGAAATATGTACTATACTTGATATTTTAATATTAGCACCATTTGCTTCTAAAGACAATAAAAAGGCCCTTATATCAGCTTTATCCTTTATTAATTCTGTAATTCTAGAGTTGTCACAAGTACATTCATCATGCATATTACCCTCTGTTATAGACAATCTCTGTAATTTATGAAAATTAATTTTTACATCTACAACATTATTTATAATGTCTATTGCTTCTCTTTTGGTGAATACTCCATCAATTAGTTTTAAATGTTGATCTATTGTAGATCCATTTATTGTCTTTGATACTTGTAAAGCTTCGTTTTCCATAATTTATTTATTTAGAAATATTGTTAGAATTAGAATTTTTAATACAAAAAATAAGTAGTAAAATAGCCTGAGAAATAAAAAGATCTTTTAGAAAAGGGCTCGAAGTTTTAATCGCCACAATATTTAAAACTAACATGCCCATAATTACAATAAATTGTAAAAATCTAATTAGTTGCGTTTTTGTAACTTGAATTACAAAATCATTGTTTAAAGAATCGGTTTGTTCTGATGGTTTAATTGCTGTCTGACCCATTATTTTATTTTTTTACAAAGAAATGCAGTTTATTTCATATATTTTTATTTATATTTATTATGAAATACATAAAAATATTTTATGACTTATACATTGCATCAATTAGAAATTTTTAGAAAAATTGCTGAAGTTAAAAGTGTAACTAAAGCTTCTGAATAACTTTTTTTAACTCAACCCGCCGTTTTTATTCAGTTAAAGAACTTTCAAGAACAATTTAATTTGCCACTTTTTGAGGTTGTTGGTAGAAAATTATATATCACAGAATTTGGCGAAGAAATTTCTGAAACAGCTTTTAAAATTTTAGAACAAGTAGAAGCTATTAATTATAAATCTGCAATTTTTGAAGGAAAATTAGCAGGAAAATTAAAAATAGCAATGGTTTCTTCAGCTAAATATGTAATGCCTTATTTTTTAGTAGGTTTCATTAAAGAAAATGAAATGGTAGATTTAACGATGGATGTTACCAATAAAATGGCTGTAATTAGAAGTTTAGAAAATAACGAATGTGATTTTGCATTGGTTTCTACAATTCCTAAAAAACTAAATATAGAACACATCGAATTAATGAAAAACAAGCTTTATTTTGTTTCGCAAAAAGATTATGATACTTCTAAAAAATAATACTAAGTGATTTGAATAAATCTTTATTTATTTTTAGAGAAAATGGATCAGAAACTCGTCTGACTATGGAAAGGTATTTGATAAAACATAAAATTGTAATTCATAAAAAAATGGAGCTCAAATCTAATGAAGCCGTAAAACAAGCTATAATTCTTAGGCATCTCAATAATGCCAATTATTGTTATTAAAAACGAGCTGCAAAAAGGAGATTTACAAATTCTTGATATAAAAGATTTGCCTATTGAAACGAATTGGAATTTAATTTGGTTGAAATCAAAAAATTTATCTTCTGTTGCAAAAGCTTTTAAAAAAAATATTGAAAAAAATAAAGAAAAAGTTATTAGTGAACAATTTAATTGGTTTTATAATTATCTGTAAACTAAGCAAACTTAATTGACTTTGAAGGGCTAATTTTTGTAATAATAAAAGAAGGAATTATCAACATCAAAAAACATAAAAGCAACGTACCTATGTTCAATAATAAAATAGCAGATAAAGAAATATAGACAGGCATTGTAGTTACATAATACGTTTCTGGATTTAAGGTTATTACCTTAAAATAATGCTGTACAAAAAGAATTGACAAACCAATTAAATTTCCCCAAAAAAGACCTTTTAAAATTAAATAAGAAGCATTGTATAAAAATATTTTACGTATGCTTGTATTATTGCTTCCCAAAGCTTTTAAAATCCCAATCATTTGCACGCGTTCTAGAATTAAAACAAGCAATGCTGTTATCATATTTATGCCAGCGATTAAAATCATAATAGCAATAATAAACCAAACATTATTATCAAAAAGCTCAATCCATTCAAACACATTTGGATAGGCATTTACAATACTTTTACTTGTTAGTGTAGATGGGATTTCATTATAAATTTCTTCACTTTTTTTATCAACTTCATCAAAATCCTCAATCAATACTTCAAAACCACCAACTTCGTTAGTTGTCCATTTATTTAATTTTTGTACTTCTCTAATATCACCAATCATCATGCTTTTATCAAACTGCAAAAAACCGGTGCTGTAAATACCTGAAATAATATATTTTTTGTTGGAGGGTAATTTGCTGTTGGCAGTTTTTATAAAAGTTGCTAAAATAGTATCATTTAATTTTAATCGTAAACGATTTACAATTGTTTCTGAAAGCAAGACTTCTTTTGTTCTTACTTGGTTAAAATCTGGGACTTTACCTGCCACAATATATTCTTTAAAAAAAGACCAATCGTAATCTGTAGAAACTCCTTTAAAAATAATGCCTTCAAAATCGGTTTCTGTTCTTAAAATCCCAGCTTTATTTGCAAAAACTTGCACATTTTTTATACCAATGATCGTTGAAAATTTTGGGTAAAACTCTTGATTTTTTGAAATTGGTGTAGTAGAAACATCAGAATTATTCGAATCGTAATTTACAATTTGAATATGCCCTTTAAAGCCTGCCATTTTATCGCGAATTTTATATTGCAATCCGGCGCCAGTTGCCACAGCAACTAACATAATAATAATTCCTAACGCAATTGCAGTGATTGCAATTTTTATTATTGGTGAGGAAATACTATTTTTATACTTTTTGCCGGCAATAATGCGTTTGGCTATAAATAACTCGAAATTCAAATTAATGATAAATTTTAAACCTTTCAAAAGTACATATTTATGCTGGTTTTTTGCAACGAATTTTATCCTAATTTCTTGTGCTGTAAAAACGAATGTAAAAGATTTACCCTTAGAAGTTCCAAATTCATATGCCGAAAAATTAATTTTAAGAACTGGCGCAGAAAGAACTAATTTATATCTAAAATTATTAAAAGGGAAAAATGTTGCCATTGTTGGCAACCAAACTTCTATCCTAGTAAGAAGTGAGAAGCAGAAAGCTATAAGTGAGAAGCAAAACCGTATTCATTTAGTGGATAGCTTATTGTCTTTAGAAATAAAAGTAAAAAAAGTTTTTGCACCAGAACACGGGTTTCGAGGAGAAGCAGATGCTGGCGAGGTTGTAAAAAATGGATTTGACACTAAAACAGGTTTACCTGTTATTTCCTTATATGGAGAAAATAAAAAACCTTCTGCAGATCAATTAAAAAATATTGATGTTGTAGTTTTTGATATTCAAGATGTTGGTGCTCGTTTTTACACCTATATTTCTTCCTTACATTATGTAATGGAAGCTTGTGCAGAGCTTGAAATCCCGGTTATACTACTAGACAGACCAAACCCTAACGGACATTATATTGATGGTCCAGTTTTAGAATTAGAGCATAAAAGTTTTGTTGGAATGCACAAAGTACCAGTAGTTTACGGTATGACAATTGGAGAGTACGGACAAATGATTAATGGTGAAAAATGGTTAGAAAACGGAATTCAGTGTGATTTAACTGTAATTCCTGTTCAGGGTTACACGCATAAAACAGAATACAAGTTGCTTGTAAAACCATCACCAAATTTACCAAATAACAAAAGTATTAACCTCTACCCTAGTCTCTGTTTTTTTGAAGGAACAAACGTTTCTGTAGGTCGTGGAACGGAGATGCAATTCCAAGTTGTAGGAAGTCCATACCTAAAATTTAAACCTTTTAATTTTAAATTTATTCCTAAACCAAATAAAGGTGCAAAATATCCAAAACATACCGGAGAAGTTTGTTACGGATATGATTTAAGAAAACAAAAAAAAATAGACAGAATTGAATTAAAATGGCTTGTTGATTTTTACGAAGGTAATAAGAGCTATTCAAAAGAAAAGGAATTTTTTACCACATTCTTTACCAAATTAGCAGGAACCAAGAAACTACAACAGCAAATTGAGCAAGGAATATTAGAACAAGAAATTAGAAAAACTTGGCAGAACGATATAGAAGAGTTTAAAAAAATTAGGGAAAAGTATTTGCTATATGAATAATTTAAATTTCTTTACACTCAATAACTCTTAAGTTATAGTCATTTGAAGATAAATATAGTTTACTTATAAGCGAATTTTATTAAGATTAAATTTAGAACAAAATACTCTTAAAAAGCTAGTTAGAATTTAGACTTATCAGAAATGACAAATAATACAAGTTTAACTACTAATTTCTAACTTTTTTCTCGTTATATTCATAAGGTAAGCGTTTTTTAAGCGCTTCCACAATATTATAAGCAGCGGGGCAAACCTCAGTATTTGCAATTGTTAAATCTGTAATTTGAATAAATTTACGTCTATTTGTATGCGGGTATTCTGAGCATGCTTTTGGGCGAACATCATAAATAAGACATTTATTGTCAGATTCATCAAAAAATGAACAAGGTGCCGTTTTTAAAACCATAAAGTCGTCTTGATCTCTTTCTAAATATTTTCCCTTAAAATCTACAACCTTCATTTTTAAATACTTAGAGATACGATCTGTGTCTTTCTCTGTAAAAATAGGGCTTGTAGTTCTGCAACAATTTCCACAATCTAAACAATCTGTTTTTGCAAACTCTTCGTCATGTAATTCTTGCATTACATAATCTAAATTTTTAGGGGTTCTCTTCTTTAAATTTGCAAAATATTTTTTACTTTCTTTTTTAGCTTGTTCAGCTAATTTTGGTAGTTGTTCTAGACTTGTTTCCATACTGCAAAAATACAAATATTCTTGACCATAAATAGGGCAAAAAACAAATAAAATAATGTATTTTTGTAGCCAAATTTTTACGCGTAAATGAATATTCAAAACACCATAGAAACCCTAGTAAAAGAAGGTTTTTTAGCATTGTATAATATAGAAATTCCAACAGTAGAATTTCAAGCAACAAGAAAAGAATTTGAAGGAGATATAACTATTGTTGTATTCCCGATGTTACGTTACAAAAAAGGAAATCCGGTTCAAATTGGTCAAGATTTAGGAAACTATTTAGTTGAAAATGTTTCAGAAGTCAAAAATTACAATGTTGTAAAAGGCTTTCTAAATTTGGTAATTGACGACACTTATTATACCAATTTCTTTAATTCTATTTACTCAGATTTAAGTTTTGGTTTTGTTTCGCCAACCGCGGATGACAAAGCAATGATGGTAGAGTATTCGTCACCAAACACAAATAAACCCCTGCATCTAGGGCATGTTCGTAATAATTTACTGGGCTTTTCTGTTGCCGAAATTATAAAAGCGTCAGGTAAAAAAGTGTATAAAACTCAGATTATAAATGACAGAGGTATTCATATTTGTAAATCAATGTTGGCTTGGCAAAAATATGGAAACGGAGAAACTCCTACTTCATCAGGCTTAAAGGGCGATAAATTGGTTGGTAATTATTATGTAAAATTCGACCAAGAATATAAGAAAGAAATTGCTAACCTAGTAACGGAGGGTAAAACCGAAGAAGAAGCAAAAAAAGAAGCACCACTTTTAGTCGAAGCGCAACAGATGCTACTAAAATGGGAAGCTGGAGATATACAAGTACTTACTCTTTGGAAAGAAATGAACTCTTGGGTTTATAAAGGGTTTGAGGTCACCTACAAAAATATGGGTGTAGATTTTGATACTTTATATTACGAAAGTGACACCTATTTGTTAGGTAAAGATGTGGTTGCACAAGGAATAGAAAAAGGTGTTTTCTACAAAAAAGAAGATGGCTCTGTTTGGTGTGATTTAACAGCTGATGGTCTAGATGAAAAAATTGTATTACGTTCAGACGGAACAGCAGTTTACATGACGCAAGATATTGGCACTGCAATACAACGTGTAAAAGATTATACAGATGTTGGCGGAATGGTTTATACTGTTGGTAACGAGCAAGATTACCATTTTCAAGTATTGTTTTTAATTCTGAAAAAACTTGGATTTGATTGGGCTAAACAACTACACCATTTAAGTTACGGAATGGTAGATTTACCTTCAGGGAAAATGAAGTCTCGAGAAGGAACCGTTGTTGATGCTGATGATTTGATGGATGAAATGACAGAAACTGCCAAAGAAATTTCTGAAGAATTAGGGAAATTAGAGGGGTATTCTAAAAATGAGAAACAAGAATTACACAAAACGATTGGATTAGGAGCTCTAAAATATTTTATCCTAAAAGTAGATCCAAAGAAAAGAATTTTGTTTGATCCAAAGTCTTCAGTAGACTTTCAAGGAAATACGGGTCCTTTTATTCAATACACGTATGCAAGAATTCAATCTATTATTAGAAAAGCAGATTTTGACTATTCAAAATCAGTTACTATCGATTTGCATGAAAAGGAAAAGGAATTGTTAAAGCAACTCGCTTTATTTCCAGAAACAATTCAGCAAGCTGCTACAAATTATTCCCCTGCAATTATTGCAAATTACACGTATGATTTAGTAAAAGAATTTAATTCTTTTTATCAAAACGTTTCCATATTGGGCGAAGAAATTCAAGATAAAAAAATATTTAGAGTACAGTTAGCACATAAAGTAGCTGAGACTATAAAATTAGCATTTTCTTTATTAGGAATTCAGGTTCCTGAGAGAATGTAAAATAATAACTTAAAAGATATATTATGAAAATAAATCTTATTTTACTTTTAACACTCATTACTTTTAATATATCATCTCAATCACTTTTTAATAAATATGAAAAAGGTACATTGTATTTACGAAATGGTGCTAATTTAAAAGGATTCATAAAAATCACTGTTGATAATAAAATTAAATTCAAGAAAACATTAGAGGATAAAAAACAAATTTTTGACTACAAAAAAGTAGATAAATTAAAATTCAGTTTTAAAGATGAATATGTTTATAAAATAACGGCCAAAAGAAAAAAAACACTAATTAAAAGGACCATTAAAGGAAAACTAGATTTATATACAGCTAGGGCTCAAAGTCCAGGGATTCCAAATGGAAATTTAGGATTATCAACTACGGGTGGCGGCAACTATACTGTCTACTATATTGGTAGAGAAAACTCAGATCTTATCGAAAAAATTGAAAATGAACCATCAAAAAAGAAATTTCTTGAAACTTTATCAAAATATACTGCTGATTGCCAAGATTTCCTAAACAAAATAAAAGATAAAGAAAGCATCGAATATTATTTCGAAAATATAGAGTCGCATTCTGGAGGTGATGCTAAAAACAAAGTCTCTAAAATAGAAAATATGGTTAATTACTATAACAATAATTGCAAAGAAAAGGTAATTACTAAATAAAATAAAATCAATAATTTTATATATTAAAAACAAAAAGTTAGTAAATTAAACAAAAGAATTTTGAAGTAGTTCAAATATCTGTTGATGTTTTTACTCTTTTTTTACTAAACTTTTTTTTGTTTAAAAAGATGGAACAAAGAGCCTGATTAATCAGCATAAAAAATAGTTTTCATTTTTACTATAAATAAAATTAGAATGAATAAATTTGCAACAATTACATCAAAAAATAAAAACTACAGAGTTTAATCTCATTTTAAACTTTACACATAAAAAAAATTAGTATGAAATACGACATCATTATTATTGGGAGTGGTCCTGGAGGATATGTAACTGGAATTAGAGCATCACAATTAGGCTTTAAAGTTGCTATTGTAGAAAAAGAATCCTTAGGGGGTATTTGCCTTAACTGGGGATGTATACCTACAAAAGCATTGTTAAAATCAGCCCAAGTATATGATTATTTAAAGCATGTTGACGAATATGGCTTAAAAGCAGAAGCGATTGATAAAGATTTTACTGCTGTAATTAAACGTAGTAGAGGCATTGCAGACGGAATGAGTAAAGGTGTTGCTTTCTTAATGAAGAAAAACAAAATCGATATTATTGATGGTTTTGGTAAAATAAAAACAGGTAAGAAAGTAGACGTTACTGCAGAGGACGGAAAAGTGACAGAATATAGTGCTGATAATATTATTATTGCAACCGGCTCTCGCTCTAGAGAGTTACCTAATTTACCACAAGATGGTGTAAAGGTAATTGAGTACAGAAAAGCAATGACATTGCCAACCCAACCAAAATCTATGATTGTTGTAGGCTCTGGAGCAATTGGTGTTGAATTTGCACATTTCTATAATTCAATGGGAACTGACGTAACTATTGTAGAATTTATGCCAAATTTAGTTCCTATTGAAGACATAGATATCTCAAAACAATTTGAGCGGTCTTTCAAAAAAGCAGGGATTAAAGTAATGACAAATGCTTCTGTAGAATCTGTAGATACTTCTGGTAAAGGAGTTATTGCTACTGTAAAAACTACAAATGGTGAAATAAAATTAGAAGCTGATATTTTATTGTCTGCCGTTGGTATTAAATCTAATATCGAAAATATTGGTTTGGAAGATGTTGGAATTATTGTTGACAGAGATAAAATATTAGTGAATGATTTTTACCAAACAAATATCCCTGGGTATTACGCTATTGGAGATATAGTTCCAGGACAAGCTTTAGCACACGTTGCTTCGGCAGAAGGAATTACTTGTGTAGAGAAATTAGCTGGTTTACATACAGAACCTATCGATTACGGTAATGTTCCTGGATGTACGTATGCAACTCCAGAAATTGCCTCTGTTGGTATGACCGAAGCAAAAGCAAGGGAAGCTGGCTACGAATTAAAAGTTGGTAAATTTCCTTTTTCTGCATCTGGAAAAGCAACTGCTGCTGGAACAAAAGATGGTTTTATAAAAGTAATTTTTGATGCAAAATATGGCGAATGGTTAGGTTGCCATATGATTGGCGCTGGTGTTACAGATATGATTGCTGAAGCGGTTCTAGGTCGTAAATTAGAAACAACTGGCCATGAAGTTTTAAAGACAATTCACCCTCACCCAACAATGAGTGAAGCAGTAATGGAAGCTGTAGCTGACGCCTATGGAGAGGTTATTCACCTATAAAAATAATTATTTATCTAAATAATAATTTTTCTGTATATCAGTATAATATCATAATCCATTAATATTAGCGATTAGCACATACAGTAATAAAGATGTTAAAGTTACACTTAGATAAAGAAAATTTAGGCAAAAAAGAGGTGTCTATTGATTTGCCAACTAGGTTTGATGACGAACAAATACCTAATACCTTTATCGTTAAGATAATAAGAAGCAACGCAGTTGGTAAAAATGCTTTAGCCTGTGATGAAATGATATTTAATTAAAAATTAAATTAATCCTAATGAAAAATACATACTTTATTTTATTAATCGCTTTAATTTCTATTTCTTGTGATCTATGAAAACCAAGTATTGGTGCAGTAGAAAAGACTAAAATGGAAATAAAAAATCCAAAAAACCATTATTATCCAATATTACGTGGTTCGGAAATAACAGCAGCATATAAATTTTATAATAAAGGCTACCGCTCCTCTAATTATTTAAGATGTACAAGCTTCTTGTAGTTGCAGTACAATAGACTTTCCAAGTAACTCAATTGGTAAAGATGATTTTGATATTATTACGATAGATTATGACATTGCAAAAAACATTGGTTACTTAGAATTCTTTATAACAATTTTAGCTAACACCGAAAAGGATGTTTTTAACACTATAAAATTTGATTTAAATGTAGTTACTTCTGCACATTATACGCAAGATTATGAAGAAATTTATTTAGAAAGAAGAAATGATAAGTTAGCAGGGGAGGCAGATGGCGATTTAACTCAACAAGTTTACTATAGCGATGATGTTAAAACTGCTAGGTATGATAAGATTGTTCACAAAGAAATTAAAAGCCAAGGCAAAATATCAAAGTGTTTTAGACCTAGGAAAATGATTAAACACAAAAAAGATGATGTAAAAAAGTTAAACGGGAACCTATTAATACAGGAACTGATATACTAAATACGATAAGAATTTAATTTATAATAAGGTTTGTGTTGACAATGTTGCTGATATCATCTCATATAAAGCTAAGAACACTTCTGTATTTGCAAATCATACGTTAATAAATGGAGAAACTTTAGTATCAACCTAAAAAAAACATTGTGGGAGTTCATCAAAACATACTCTTATTTTTATAACTAACACAAATATCTTAAAAATAACCCTGATGTAATTAATTCAATGTAAAAATTAGTAATTCCAAATTTATAAAAACTACTAAAATTATATCTTAAAAACGGAAATAAATTGTTTCGGTTTTTTTATTTTTGATGTTTTATGATAATTAACAAAAAGCAATTCGGAATCGAAATTTTAAAAGCACTTGCAAAATTAATAATTGCCGGCATCTTTATAGGGGTTTTAAAAAAGTTTGATGCGATAATTGCTCTAATTTTACTTTTAAAAATTTCGCATAATATCTATACAGAAATTATTAAACCTAAAACTAACAAAAATTTGTTATTGTTAATTGGAATGATTTTAACAGGTTTTGGAGGAATTATTGGTGAAACTTGGGGCGTTACAAATGGATACTGGAGATATCATGAAGTTGCCAGAGAATTACCATTGTGGCTGCCCTTCGCTTGGATGCTCGCATTTCATTATTTATATAAAATAGAAAGAAATTTAATTCCGCTTTTAACGAATCCAACTCAAAAAAATAAAATTATTCTTGCAATAATACTGGCACTAATTTTACCTGCTTTTGGAGAAATAATTACTATTTATTTAGGAGTCTGGACCTATTATTGGCCTTATCAAATTTTAGGTGTTCCGCTTTATGCTTTTATTTGTTTGGTATTTGTGCATATGTTAGTCTATACAATTTTACATTTAGTTTGTAAAAAGTATAAAATTAATGATGTTGTATTTAATTAAACTATATTTTTCCTTAAAAAATGTGGCAATATCTAATTAATTAACAACGAATTACCACAACTTTATCCTGTTAAACATTATTTAAAATCGCCAACAAACAATTCTAGTTACTTTATTTCCTTGATTCATATCAATTACTTTAAACTCCTTTGCTCCTAGTTTTTTTGATGACGCTTGTAAACTTAGTACATTCTCTTTTTTAGAAACTAAACTCGTAAACCAACTACTTTGCTTGGCATATAAAGAGCTTTCATACAAATAATTATGCAAAAAAGCTTTTTCTCCTCCTGGATACCATAATTCATTATTATTACCAGAAAAATTTCTAACGGCATTATTACCTAAATTTTTAGTTTTTCTTCTATTTGCGCCTTGTGCCTCTTCCGCAGATTTATAAAAAGGTGGATTACACATTACAGCAGAAAATAAATCATCATCCTTTAAAATTCCTTTTAAAATTTGCTGTTCATTTAACTGTTGGCGCAATTCAATCATTTCGTCTAAATTATTGTCATCAATAATATCTTGTGCAGCATCTAACGAATCTGCATCTATATCCGTAGCAACAAAACTCCAGTTATATTGAGCATTACCCAATACAGGATAAATACAAGATGCTCCTGTACCAATATCTAAAATTTTAATGTCTTTTTCTGATGAAAGTAAATCCGATAAATAAAGGATATAATCTAAACGTCCAGGAATTGGCGGACATAAGTTTTCGTCACCAAACTTCCATACTTTTATTTTATCAAATGTAAAAAGCAACGCTTTGTTTAACTCTTTAACCGCTTTAGGATCAGAAAAATCGATACTAACAGCACCAAATTTATTTTCTAAAACATATTCTTTTAACAACGGGTTTTTGACAATTAAATTATCAAAATCATACCCTTTATTAAACTTATTTTCTGGATGTAAACCTTTTTCTTTCATTATAATTCTAGTACTGTAAATTCTAATTGTAAAGGTTTTAAAGCACCTTTTAAAACTTTAATAAATGAGGAACCATACTCTAAATAATACTCAGAGAAGTTACGCTGTCGCTCTTCTAGAGATTGATTTGGTAAAAGTTCATTATGCAATAGCGTAATTCTATCAACCAACTCTTTTTGTCTTCTTTTTTCAGCAATTAACAACCTTTTTTCAAGCATTTCTAAACCTTTAATTTGTTTTCTTTCTTGTGCATTTACTGCGTTTACGAAAGAAATATCGGTTTTTTTCGCAACCTCTTTCAACTCAGAAAACTGAATTTGTAAAAATTGAATTTTCTCACTAAAATTAGTTTTTATGTCAGAGTTTTCTATCACTTTTTTGGAGAGTAAATCATTCTGTTGTAAAAAAATATCTTCATAAGAAACATGTAACTTCTCTAATTTATTCGCTTGCTTTTCTGAAATAATTTGCACAGAATTACGCAATAATAATACTGGAAAAGGAATGTTTACTTTTTCAAAATATGCTTTTAACTCAAACCAATACGCAATTTCTCCACCACCACCAATATAACACAGGTTTGGTAAAATTACCTCTTGATACAAAGGTCTCATAATTACATTTGGGGAAAATACTTTTGGGTTAGTCTCAACTTCTTCTATAATTTCAGCTTTCGAAAAAGTAATATCTGTGTTGTTAACTTTGTAAACTCCGTCTTCAAAAATAATACGCTCTCTAAAGTCGTTACCTAGATAAAATAGGTTTATTTCTCTAGGATTGACTTGAATTTTATAATTTTTTTCAAGTTCAACAATCGTTTTAGAAACCTCTTTATAAGATGTTTTATTTTCTAATTCGTCTTTAATAAACGGATTAAATAATTGCTTTAAACTCGCATCATCACCGTCAATAATTACCAAACCAAACTCACCAAACAATTTATTTGATATAAAGCGTGTTGCATCTGCTAGATTATTATGTTTTAAATACGCATCCGCAAACAACTCTTTTAAATATGTTGCATTTTTAGAATTCCCTAAATGATTAGCAAAAACTTCAAAAACATGTTGTAAACCGTCAGTTGAAAAACGACCAACAGCACCTCCATCTTTTCTATTCCAACTTACTTTTTTACCATCAAAATTAAAATAATTAATTTCATCAAAATCATGATCTTCTGTTGCCATCCAATAAATTGGAACAAAATTTTGGGCTGGAAACTTTTCTGATAGTTCTTCGGATAAATTAATAGTAGAAATAATTTTGTACAAAAAGTACAAAGGTCCCGTAAATAAATTTAATTGGTGGCCAGTAGTAATTGTAAAAGTATTTTGTTGCTTTAAAGACTCTATATTTTTGGTGGTTTTTTCTGATGTTTCAAAAGTTGTATATTGATTCTTTAAAGCAGCAACTAAAGTTAATCTTGACTGTAATGTGTATGATTTTTGCTTTTCTTGTATTTGATTATACAACCCAGAAATGTCTGGAAAATTATTATAAAAAGGAATTATATTTTGATTTTTCTCCAGATAATCATGTATTGTTTTAGAGAAAAAACCTGTTTTTTGAAAAGGAATTTCAGTATTTTTCATCCTAATTTTTTCTTTGAAATAATGTGTAAATATAAGGTCTTTCTGCTCCAAAAGGATTTAAAAATGTATAGTTAAAACTATTTTTTAGTTCAAAATCAGTTCCTAATTCATTCTCTAACATTTCCACATCATATTGTTTAAGCTTTAATCCACAACATTTTTCTGCTCCGTTTTTAGAAAAAATAGCAATAATAACAAATCCGTTGGGCTTTAAAACCTTCTTTAATAGATTAAAATAGGCTTTGATTTCTTCTTCTTTTAAAAAGAAGTGTAAAACAGCTCTATCATTCCAAACATCAATATTTTCTAATTTATTTAATTTTAACGGATTCAGTAAGTCATCGACAATAAACTTTACTTTATCATTTTTACCAATCCTATTTTTTAAAGATTTTAGAGCTTCTTCCGATAAATCATTTGCTATGATATTAAAAAAACCTTCATCTAACAGGTTATCAATTAAAGTAGAAGACCCAGCACCAACATTTAAAATTAGAGCATTTCTAGGTAATTTTGTTTCCTTTATTAACGCAATGGTTTGTTCAGATTTTTCTTCGAACCAACCTAAATTTTCTGTCTTATTATTAAGATAAGCGTCATTCCAATGTTTCTTAAAATCGATAGTTTGGTCTTTGCCCTTACAATCACTTTCGTTTATTGCCATACCTCAAAAATACTAAATTTTGATGGTACTTCCTTACTTCAAATTGAAACTAACAAATTTTTAACCTCTTTACAAAACAACAATTACAAATAGTAGAAATTATTCCTTATTTTTGATGAACATCAAATTATAATTCATGAAAATTAAATCATTTTTATTACTTTCTTTTCTAACTTTTGGAAGCATTTTTTCACAAGAAATAAAATCCCCTTCAGCGTTTTTAGGCTATGAAATTGGTAGTCGTTTTACAAGACACCACAAAGTAGTAGACTATTTTACCTATGTAAGTTCAATAGCAGCAAATGTTAAACTAGAAAAATACGGAGAAACGAATGAACACAGACCTTTGTATTTGGCTTATATTTCATCGCAAGAAAATATAAATAATTTAGAGACGATTAGAGAATCAAATTTAGCTCAAACTAGAATTTTAGATGGAAATTCTGACAATAAAACCGCAATTGTTTGATTAAGTTACAATGTTCACGGCAATGAAGCCTCTAGCACTGAAGCTGCTATGCTAACAATTTACGAATTAGTTACCAATAAAAAAGCTTGGTTAGAGAATACGGTTGTAATTATAGATCCTTGCATAAACCCTGATGGAAGAGACCGATATGTAAATTGGTATAATCAGGTACAAAATACACCTTTTAATACTTTGCAAGATGCAAAAGAACATCACGAACCTTGGCCTGGAGGAAGAGCAAATCATTATTTATTTGATTTAAATAGAGATTGGGTTTGGGCAACGCAAGTGGAAACGCAACAAAGAATTGCAATTTATAATAAATGGATGCCACATATTCATGTAGATTTTCATGAACAAGGTATTAATAGTCCCTATTATTTTGCGCCTGCTGCAGAACCTTTTCATGAGGTTATAACAAATTGGCAACGTAATTTTCAGACGCAAATAGGAAAAAACCACGCTAAATACTTTGATAAAGAAGGTTGGTTGTATTTTACCAAAGAAAGTTTTGATTTGCTGTACCCAAGTTATGGAGACACATATCCTACTTTTATGGGTGCAATTGGTATGACGTACGAACAATCGGGAGGTCCGGAAGGAGGTTTGGGTATTCAAACTGATGAAGGTGAAGTTTTAACCTTAAAAGACCGAGCGATTCATCATATGACTACAGGTTTGTCAACAGTAGAAATTTCTTCTATTAATGCTGAAAAGTTAAATACTGAATTCAAAAAATTCTTTGATAATAAAGATTTAGAATACAAGAGTTTTGTACTTAAAAATAACAATCTAGATAAAACAAACCGTTTAAAAAAATTATTAGATACACATGAAATTGAATATGAATATGCAACTAATGGAACTGTAAAAGGATATCATTATAACACACAAAATGAGGAAAAAATAAATACTTCTGATGGTGATTTGGTGATTCATACCAATCAACCAAAAGGTAAAATGGTAAAAGTTTTGTTTGAACCTAAAGCGAAATTAACAGATTCTTTAACCTATGATATAACTGCTTGGTCTATTCCTTATGCACACGGTTTTGATGCTATAGCATCTAAAGTAAAAGTGAATTCTTTAAAAAATTCATCTCAACAAAATACTTTAAATACTATTGATAAAAGTGCGTATGCTTATATTTCTAAATGGAATAGTATTGAAGATGCAGCTTTTTTAGGCGATTTATTACAACAAAATATACTAACTCGCTTTGCTGGAAAACCTTTTTCCCTAGAGGGAAAATCGTATGAAAGAGGTACTTTAATCGTTTTAAGAAATGATAATAGAACGGCTGACTTTGATGAAAAACTAATTAAAATAGCAAATACACATCATCGAAATATTCAGCCTGTTGCAACCGGATTTGTAGACTCTGGATTAGATTTTGGCTCTTACAGTGTAAAACCAATTAACAAACAAAAAATTGGGTTACTTTCTGGAAAAGCAACTTCTTCATTAAATTTTGGAGAGATTTGGCACTTTTTTGAAACGGAGTTAAAATACCCAATAACGAATTTAAATTCAGACTATTTTAGTGATGTTGATATCTCTAAATATGACGTAATTATTATTCCGGAAGGGTCTTATAGTAGTTTTTTAAACAAAAAGATTTTAGCAAAATTAACTGCTTTTACAAACTCTGGCGGAACATTAATAGCAATAGGAAATGCTGTAGATGCCTTTGCTGATAAAAAAGAATATGCTCTTAAAAGTAAAGAAGTAAAGAAAGATTCTACTACGTTTAATTTAACACCCTATGAAAATCTAGAGAGAAAAAGTGTGCAAAACCTTATTACCGGTGCTATTTTTAAAAGTAAAGTAGATATATCGCATCCTTTAGCTTTTGGATACAAGAGTGACTATTTTTCTTTAAAATTAAGTGGAGACTCGTATCTATATTTACAAGACGGATTTAATGTTGCGTATTTTGATAAAGACTCAAAAAATATTTCTGGGTATGCAGGTAGTGAAGCTGTAAAAAACATACCTGAATCTTTATTATTTGGAGAAGAACAAAAAGGAAAAGGAAGTATTGTTTATCTAGTTGATAACCTTCTGCTAAGATCTTTTTGGAATAATGGAAAGCTGTTTTTAGCAAATGCAGTCTTTTTGCTAAACTCCGATATTATAAAATAGAACCAATTTATATAAAATTATTTGTAAACAAAAAAACCATTGCAATTTGCAATGGTTTTTTTTAGATTGTTTTGTTTTAAAGAATAAAGTAAATCTTTAGCATTGCTATTCTTTTCCAAGAAGTTGCGTTAGGGATTGAAATGGTATCCTTTTTTGAGGAACGAAGAAAAGATATAATGAAAAGCCCGACCTAAAAGGGAACACCCACATTTTTAAAATAATTTTATTGCATAAAAAAGCCGATACAAAACTGTATCGGCTTTTAAATATAATAAATATCAGCTTGTAACTATAACAAGGTTGCCAAAGCAAACAGGTTTAGTTTAAAAAGAAATTATTTTTTCTTTTTACTTTTAGCGTCCATTTGCTTTTTCAAATCTGCAAGACCACCTATGTCTCCTAAAGTAGTTTTTTCTGCTTCAGCTGCCTTTTTAACGGCTGCTTTAACATTTCTTTTCTCTTGCTCTTTAAATAAAGAGGTATGAGAAACTACTACTCTTCTGTATTCTTTAGAGAATTCTAAAACGATAAAGTTAACTTTATCACCTTTTTCTAAAGTAGAACCGTCTTCTTTTTCTAAGAATCTTGTTGGTGCAAAACCTTCTACTTTATCAGTAAAAGTTACAACTGCTCCTTTATCATTCTTTTCTTTAACGGTTCCTTCGTGAGTTGATCCAATAGCGTAAGTTTCTTCATGAACATCCCAAGGATTATCTTTAGTTTGCTTGTGACCTAAGTTTAACTTTCTGTTTTCTACATCTAATTCTAAAACTTGAACTTCTAATTGATCACCAACAGTTACAAAATCTGATGGATGCTTAATTTTCTTAGTCCAAGATAAATCAGAGATATAAACTAAACCGTCAATACCTTCTTCTAACTCAACAAATACTCCAAAGTTTGTGTAATTTCTTACAGTTCCTGTATGCGTTGATCCAACAGGGAATTTAGTCGTAATGTCTGTCCAAGGATCTGGATGTAATTGTTTGATACCTAAAGACATTTTACGGTCTTCTCTGTCTAAAGTTAAAATTTGAGCTTCAACTTTATCACCAACTTTTACGAAATCTTGTGCAGAACGCAAGTGAGTTGACCAAGACATTTCAGAAACGTGAATTAACCCTTCTACTCCTTGTTCTACTTCAACAAACGCACCATAATCAGCTAAAACAACAACTTCTCCCATTACTTTATCTCCAATTTTTAAATCAGAATTCAAAGCTTCCCATGGATGAGCAGTTAATTGTTTTAATCCTAATTGAATTCTAGATTTGTTATCGTCAAAATCTAAAATTACAACATTTAATTTTTGGTCTAATTCTACAACCTCATTTGGATGATTGATTCTTGACCAAGATAAATCAGTAATATGTACTAATCCATCAACACCACCTAAATCAACAAAGACACCATAAGAAGTAATGTTTTTAACAACACCTTCTAATACTTGTCCTTTTTCTAATTGACCAATAATTTCTTTTTTCTGTAACTCAATATCTGCTTCAATAAGAGCTTTGTGAGATACAACAACGTTTTTAAATTCGTGGTTGATTTTAACAACTTTGAACTCCATTGTTTTCTCTACGTATTGATCGTAATCTCTAATTGGTTTAACATCAATTTGAGATCCTGGTAAGAATGCTTCGATTCCGAAAACATCGACAATCATACCACCTCTAGTTCTACATTTAACGAAACCGTTAACAACTTCTCCTGTTTCATGAGCGTTATTAACACGTTCCCAAGCTTTAATTACTCTAGCTTTTCTGTGAGATAATACTAATTGACCAGAAGAATCCTCTCTTTTATCAACCAATACTTCTACTACATCACCTACAGCTAGTCCTTGGTTGTAACGAAACTCGTTTAAAGAAATAACTCCTTCAGATTTAGAATTAATATCAATAATTGCATCTCTGTCTGTAATTCTAATTACAGTTCCTTCAATTACATCACGTTCGTTAACAAAACCAACAGTACCAACTAAGGCAATTTCGAATTGTTTTAATTTTTCTTCGTCAACAGCCTCAATACCTTGTTCGTATTTGTGCCAGTTAAAGTTTTCTAAAAATTCTTGTGGAGTTACAGCTTCTACAACTGTTTCTGCAACAGCTTCGATAGCTGTTTCTTGTACTTCTGCAGCAATTAATTGCTCGTCAGTGTTTTTTGTTTCTTCAGACATTTCTGAAAATTAAATTTGTATCTTATTGTTTTTCAGATTTTTAACGATAAAAACGCAAAGAGTAGTTTTTATTTGTTTTTTTTAAACTTCCTTTTTTAAATCTGTTATCGCAAAAAGGAGTGCAAATTTACAAAAAATACTTGATTTTTAAGCCATTAGGATAAAATAATTTATTGATACTGTTTTGTCGACTTATATTTGTAAACTCACGTAAACCAAGATTTAAAAATCATTTTTCATCCATTTATTTTATTCTAAATTCATTTTATTCTTGATACTCAAAAAACTACCTTTGCATTTTTAAAACCGTATTGGTTGATTTTAATGTAGATGGATAAAAAAACAAAAGATTTAGTAGATAAAGGTATAATGCTACCATTAATGGAAGAGTTTTATACAATTCAAGGTGAAGGTTCTCATACAGGAACTGCTGCTTATTTTATTAGAGTTGGTGGTTGTGATGTGGGTTGCCATTGGTGTGACGTAAAAGAAAGTTGGAATGCAGATTTGCATCCACCAACGTTAGCAGATACTATTGTGAAAAATGTAACAAAACATGCAAATACTGTAGTTATAACTGGTGGTGAGCCTTTAATGTGGTCTATGGATTATATTACAGAATTACTTCAAAAAAGCAACATAAGAACGCATATAGAAACCTCTGGGGCCTACTCTTTTTCCGGCAAATGGGATTGGTTTTGTTTATCACCAAAAAGAACAAAACTACCTTTAGAAGAAGTCTACAAAGAAGCAGACGAATTAAAAATGATTATTCATAATAATTCTGATTTTGATTTTGCAGAACAAGAGGCTGCTAAAGTTGGAAAAAAATGTCAGCTTTATTTACAACCTGAATGGAGTAAAAAAGAAAAAATGACACCTTTAATTGTTGATTATGTAATGAAGAATCCTAAGTGGAAAATTTCCTTACAAACGCATAAATATTTAAATATACCTTAAAGTTATTTTTTTAAATTTATTTCTTGCTTTCACTACTCACTTCCCGCTAAAAATCGAGGGAACTAAACAGTAAGCTTATCTTGAACTTGAAGAAGGTTTAATAAGGGCCAAGGTTGTGTAGTGGCTTTTAGATTTTATACAAGTTTTATATCTATCAAAGTACAAATTCTATCAAATTGTTCATCAATTCCCATATCGGAATTATCAAACTCAATTGCGTCGTCAGCTTTCATTAAAGGAGAATCTTCTCTAGTAGAATCTAATCTGTCGCGTTCTTGAACATTAAAAAGAACATCTTCGTACTTAACATTATCCCCTTTATCAATTAATTCTTTAAAACGTCTGTTGGCTCTTTTATCTGCAGAAGCTGTCATAAATAATTTTAAATCAGCATTAGGAAAAACAACAGTTCCAATATCTCTGCCATCCATTACAATTCCTCTATTAATACCCATTAATTGCTGTTCTGCAACTAATTTTTTTCTTACTTCAGTAATGGCAGCAACTTTACTTACTAATTGTGAAACCTGTAAACCTCTTATTTCGTTTTCTACATTAATATTATTAAGAAACATTTCTGCAAAACCTAAAATTTTATTAAACTTAAAAGTTAAATTTATTCCTTTTAATTTTAAAATAAGCGCTTCATTATTTAAAACATCCTTGCTTACTAATTTGTTTTTCATAGCAAAATAAGTAACAGCTCTGTACATAGCACCCGTGTCAACGTAAATGTAGTTGTATTTTTTTGCTAATAGTTTTGCAATTGTACTTTTTCCTGTTGATGAAAAACCATCAATAGCGATAGTAATTTTTTTATTCATTTATCTTCTATTTAAATCAATTTGTAAACTAAAAGTACTGGTATTTGCAGCTGAATGAAATTTTGAATAGGCATAATTAAACTTTAAGTTGTTCATTTTGATTCCAAAACCTAAAGAAATACCGCCAAATGTCCTTACATTTTGTAATTGTAATTCAGCTGCTTTTCTAAAATTATAGCCCAATCTAAAATTAATAACACTCTCTGGAAATAATTCTGCTCCAACTACAAAATGTCTTAATGAATTCCCTACAAAACCTATTTTTTCTTTAGTGACATTACCTTCTAAATCTGTGGTTTGTTCTGATGGGTTTGCAACACTAATATTCCATTTCTGTAAATTATCCAAGGTTAAATACCATCTTAAGGGCACATATTCCAACTGATATGAAGCACCAATAGCAACTTTAAAAGGTAAATTTTCGTATGTTCCATTAAACGTTTTAATCTGTGTTCCAAGATTTCTTACTACAATAGTAAAAGCATAAGACTTAAAAGGACTGTAATATAAAAGTGAGAAATCAGTAGCAAAACCAGTAGATGTAAAATTACTAATATTGGAATTAATTAGTTTGATATTAGCTCCAAAATATAAATTAGTCCAAGGTAAGTTTATAGCATATCCTATAGATATCGCTAAATCATTTGCATTAAAGTTTCCAACTTCATTTCCTTGCTCATCTGATCCAATCAAAGTACCATAATCAAGATATTTTATACTTCCATGGATTGTTCCAAATCTTCTAGATATCAATCTAGCATAAGATAAAGAACCAACATTAACACCTGCTAAATAACTAGAATAATTAGCTGAAATTTGGTTATCCATTTTATCATTAATAACAGATGGATTCCATATTGGTTGATTTACATCATCAATAAGTGTTAAAACTTCACCCCCTAAAGCAATTTGCCTTGCAGAAGTGGATACATTTAAAAATTGATAAACATTTTCACCTCCAATTTGAGAATTTATACTCAAAGAAAACAAAAACATCCATAAATAATAGTACTTAAACTTCATTTTAATACAAATAAAAGGTAGTTACAAACAAGAACGAAATTAAACTACAATAGTATATAAACATCAATAAATTTGGTTAAATTTTGGACATAAAAAAACCTCATATCTAAGATATGAGGTTTAAAGTTACTTGAATAATCAAGATTTAAGAAAGGCGGCGACCTACTCTCCCACATAAATGCAGTACCATCGGCGCT
>Ga0222644_1000195_pt1 | contig 26986 bp, 24 predicted proteins | sample AntAcemetagen291_FD_179800 | JGI IMG/M metagenome (GOLD analysis project Ga0222644, IMG submission 179800) | Saline water microbial communities from Ace Lake, Antarctica - #291 | ecosystem: Environmental > Aquatic > Non-marine Saline and Alkaline > Saline | place: Antarctica: Ace Lake...
GAACCGGACAGCTCTATGGAAATAAAGAGTTTTTAATGAATACGGTGAACTACCTACTAGACGATACCGGACTTATCAAACTCCGTAATAAAGATATTAAAGTTCCTTTTTTAAATTCTAAAAAAGTAATCGATGAAAAGTTGAAATGGCAATTTATTAATGTAGTTCTTCCCTTGTTACTAGTGGCTGGTTTTGGGCTTGTATTTATGTGGTTGCGGAAAAGGAAGTATGGGGTTTGAGATATAACAACTAGTTAACATCTAAGAATATTACTATAGAATATAGCGAGTCCGCACTGCAGCAGATTGACAAAAATAAGGTTTATTTTAAATTGACCTGCTTACTATCTGTGATGGTATTACCTAAATAGAAATCGAGATCATGAAACAAATAATTAATCCACAACGTTCTGTCTTTCTAAAAAATTTAGCTCGCAAAAGCTATACAACATCTAAAGAATTCGTTCCCAATTTATATGGAATCCATTATATATGGAGATAACAGACACAACACTGGAATACTAACAAATAGGCATAAACAAATACTTGGAAAATTAGTCTTTGAAACTAGCTTATAAAATACTTGTAGAACGCTTCAAGTACAAAAAACAACTTTAAAATATAATATAAAGAGTCCGCTCTGCAGCAGTTTGACGAAAGTAAGGTTTATTTTAAATTGATATGCCTATTATCTGTGGTGGTATTATCTCAAGAGGAATCGAGATCATGGAACAAATAATTAATCCACAACGTTTTATCTTTACAGAGAATCTGGAAAGAGATTTTTGATTCAAATGATAGAGATAGTTCCAAATTTATCTGGAATCCATGTATTGATCGAGATCATTTTACTTGATTATAACTAGCCTTGGAAGACACAAGAAACAAAAAGCTCCTTTTCAAATTGAAAAGGAGCTTTTTGATGTTTTATAAAGGAGCAACATGAGTAAAAAACCTCATGCCACATCCCTATTGCCTCAACCTACACATTAAACAAAAAGTGCATCACATCACCATCTTGCACGATGTATTCCTTGCCTTCTACTTTTAATTTTCCAGCTTCTTTTACTTTTGCTTCAGAGCCAAATTCTACGTACGTATCGTATTTAATCACCTCAGCACGTATAAATCCTTTCTCAAAATCAGTATGGATCACACCTGCAGCTTGCGGTGCGGTAGAACCCACGTTTATAGTCCAGGCTCTTACCTCTTTTACACCAGCAGTAAAATAGGTTTGCTGGTTCAATAGTTTATAAGCACTGCGTATTAGTTTTGCGCTACCAGGCTCTTCAAGTCCCATGTCTGCAAGGAATTCTCTGCGCTCCTCATAGTCTTCTAATTCAGTAATATCAGCTTCTGTTCCTACAGCAAGCACAAGAACTTCGGCATTTTCATCTTTTACAGCTTCTTTTACAAGATCTACATAAGCATTTCCAGAAACCGCAGACTCGTCATCTACGTTACATAAATACAGGACTGGTTTATCGGTAATAAACTGCAATGGTTGTACAAATTCTGCTCGTACCTCATCAGTTAATTCTACAGCGCGCACAGAAATTCCAGATTCTAAAGCTTCTTTGATTTTCAGTAAAGCTTCTTCCTCTTTAATGGCCTCTTTATTCCCTGTTTTGGCAGCTCTTTTTACTTTTTCAAGTTTTTTATCTACCGTATCTAAATCTTTTAACTGTAATTCTATATCTATAGTTTCCTTATCGCGTATGGGATTTACATGGCCATCTACGTGCACTATGTTATCGTTATCAAAGCAACGCAATACATGAATAATCGCATCAGTCTCCCGTATGTTCCCTAGAAATTGATTTCCTAATCCTTCCCCTTTACTAGCTCCTTTTACCAAACCTGCAATATCAACAATCTCTACCGTTGCTGGCATCACACGTTCTGGATTGACCAGTTCTTCTAATTTTTTAAGACGTGCATCTGGCACGTTTACTACTCCTACGTTAGGTTCTATGGTACAAAAGGGAAAGTTAGCACTCTGCGCTTTTGCATTTGATAAACAGTTAAAAAGAGTTGATTTACCTACATTAGGTAGTCCTACGATTCCAGCTTTCATGTGTAAAATTATTTGTTGTTATTTCGCTTTCGCGAAAGCGTGCAAATATAACTTATCCTTATACATTTTATAAATTTAAAAGACATGGAAGTACAAAAAAATCTGCATCGGGATGATACAGATTTTTGAAAATTAGTATGATAATTTTATTCCTCATTCAGCTCCATCTCTGAAGTGTCGATACCATTCGATTCCAGTATAGATTTTACAGATTCTTCATTAATTTCACCTGCACCATCTGTATTGATTCCAATACCACCAAGCATGCTTTTCATTCCAGCAGTATCAATGTCTAATTTATTAAATTCCCGCATCATTTTCATCATTCCAGAAAGATTCATATCTTTTCCTAAAATACGAGCTACACCCATTCCAGTCCCTTCAGCCATACCGAAAACAATGATTTCATCAATAGCGTCTTTGTCCCCTTGATAAAGAAATTTTGCTCTCATTCCTTGTCCATTATGAATCATCAACAGATTGTAATCTTCATTGTCAAGAATATCGCTTAGCTGCGTAGTTTCTTTCTCAAAAGCGGCCGTATTATTATCTGTTTTAGGATACATCAATAGATTTACCTTATTGATAGATCTATATGCTTTTTTTGCATCTTCAGAAAACTGACTGTCGTCTATTCCTAAAATCGTTTTAGGAATGGAAGTGCTTATAAATCCTTCTTTATCAACACTATCTACTATATAACTTTGAAGTGTTGGATCTGTGTCGCAGGATGTAAGTGTGACAACTGCGGCCATAGTAAAGAGGACGATTTTAAATATGATCTTGTTCATAATATGAGTTTTTATGTTCAGTTAATGGTTTTAAAAAAAGTTACTACTCTTTAGTAGCTTCTTCTATCTGTTTCTGTCCAGGCACATTGATCATTTTTGTGATCTTAGAAATCTGACCTAAATCGATATCTCCTGAGATTTTCATGACAAGGGCTTCTGGATTACCGACGTTCATAGTTTCGTCGATGACCATTACTAGTGTACTTACCTTCTTCGAATTGGATCCTTTCTTAACATAGAAGGCAAAATCTTGATCGTCTTCCTTGACGCTCATTAGCTTTACAAGTCCATTTTTTTGTATGTAAGAATTTGCCATGGCGATCATTTTTTTGGCACTCTCTGTGTTAGATGTAGAATAGAAGCGCGCATCTTTAAGACTGTCTAGAAGACCTTTTCCTGCCTTTACGCCATCATCTTCTATATCTATGTTAATTTCAGCAAGGAGTTCAAAGGCGTCTTTTGTAACAACGGTTTCTGAAGTGTTTTTAAGATTACCCATCTTTTCAAAGGCATCTTGTGCAAATAATGGCGTTGCCATTACAGCAATTACTAGGGTAAGGATTAACTTTTTCATGTTGACTTTTATTAAATTGTGATTGAGAGTTATATTGTTATTTCAAATTAAAAACGGCTGCGGTTTTATGATCTAAAGTATTCATAGGCGACATGTTACTGCGACCCTTATTAAATTTTGAACTTACTAATTCCAGCATATCTATAGCGGCTGCTCTAGCTTCTTCTGGAGTTTCATAAGTTCCTAGGTCCGGTTTGGACTGCTCGTTATAGTAATTTCCTCCTACCGTCATGAGTAAGGCAAATCCTGCTGCTATAGCGAGTCCTTTCCATGTCTTTTTGTGGAACTTATTATCTTGAGCTTGTTTTTCTTTCACTTTTGCAAAAGCATCAAAACTTCTTTCTTCCATCACCTGTTCTAACTCAAATGTGTTGAAGACGCTTCGGTACACCTCATGATCTGAAGTCACGTTCTCAGAACTAAAATAGTTTCTAAGTTCTTGCTCTTCCTCTAGTGTGGTTTGACCGTTCCAATATTTTTCTAATAAATCGTTCATGCGATTTCGGTTTTATATTGTTTTTCTATTTTCTCCTTAAGCATTTTTCTTGCTCTGCTCAGCCCTACTCTTACCGCTGTAGCCTTCATATTCATAATGTTTTCTATCGCTTCAAAATCATACCGCTGGATATCTCGCAGCTGGATCATCATTCTATACTGTTCTGGTAGTTCACTGATCATTTGTTGTACCAGTTTTACCTTACCTAAACGTTCTAACTCTTCTTCTACGTTTCTTTCTTCATTATCATAATTATTATGCACAATTTTTAAATGACTGGCTTGTTTGCTTTTTAATCGATCTAGCGAGTAATTCTTTACCATTTGCATGGCATAGGCCTCTTTATTATGTACTTCTTCCAGCTTGAAACGTTTTTCCCAAAGTTTCACCATGACTTCCTGCACCGCATCTGCTGCCTCTTCATGAGAGGTAAGTAGTCGCTTAGAAAGAAAATACATTTTTTGCTGTACGTCCTTAAAGGTCTTTACAAATGTTTTTTGGTTCATTTCTTTGGTTATACTGTTATGACGAGACTGCCTTTTAATTGTTACAAGGTGGTGTTATTTTTTTATTTGTCATTTTCTTGCTTTATAAAATCGGCTGGATTGCTCTCTACATTAGAGTAGACATTTATATTCGAAATATATCCCTTTTCTCATTCCTCTTTTTTCTCATATCTTTATTCTTGTTTCCTGTCTCTTTGCAGCAGTTAAAACGTCCATAATTTGTAATCATTTTTTCAAGTCTTTTCCCTACTTTTACTTTTCATAATATCTTTAAATGTTGAAAAAAATTACTGTGCTACTGTTTTTACTAGGCTCCATAGCAATGGGTGCTCAGTTTCAAAAAGGAACCGTGCTTTTTAAAAACAATACTTCAAAAGAAGGCTATATAAAAATTAGGAGTCATGACGGTCTTAAATTCAAAGAAAACGAAGATGACAAACCTATAATCTATAGCCATCTTCAAGTCATAGGATTTGATATAGACGAAACAAAATACCGGTATGTAAAACGCAATTCCATTGATGTGGAACCTGTAATTCTCAAAGAAATGATCCATGGAACAATCGTTCTATATGAAAAAGAAATTCAAGGAGGAGAAACTTCTATGGGATTTGGGCCTGATAGTAATTTACTTCCCGTTACAGTAGATCGCAAATCATCAATTGTCTATTATATGTTTGTGAATGAAAAACTCATTAAAATAGGTAGAAAGATAAAAAATAGACATCTCAAGATACTGAAAGATTGTCCAGAATTAGTATCAAAAATTAAAAACAAAGAAATACACAAAACAAATGTTATTACCGCAATCGATTATTATAATGAACATTGCGGAAAGACACCAATTACAGAAGATTAATAAATAAGAAACACCCGTTGTAGTAAAAAGTATGGTGACCTTTCTTTTTCTGCTTAAACAACAAATTAAAAATTAACATGAATAGATTTTTTAAATACGCACTAATTAGCTTAATTACAGTTACCACATTATCAAGTTGTTTTAAAGATAATGACGATGTGTTTGCTGGTAAAAGCGAGATCAACAACTTTATATATCGAGGTATGAATGCCTTTTATCTTTATAAAGCCGATGTAGATGTACTGGCAAACGATAGGTTTGCTAACCAGGAAGAACTGGAAGCATTTCATGATCAATATAACGCTCCAGAGGAATTCTTTGAGTCGCTTATTTTTGATAGATCGAGAACAGATCGCTTTAGCGTCGTATTTCAAGATTATGTAGCCCTTGAAAACATTCTTGCTGGAAACACACTCAATAACGGAATGAGATTCGGTCTTGTTGGAGAAACCGGAAGTGCTACAGATGTTTTTGGATATGTACGTTATGTGCTGTCCAATACCAGTGCCGAAAGAGAAAACGTACAACGAGGTATGATCTTTAACGCTGTTGATGGTGTGCGTCTTACTAGAGATAATGTAAGTGCTCTATTGGCTCAGAACACCTATGTTATCGGATTGGCAAGCCTTAATGCTGGAGTATCTACTTCTAACGGAATCGATATTACTCTTACTAAAGAAGTGGTACAGCAAGATCCTATTTTGGTTACTGAAGTGATTGATCAAGGAACTCAAAAAATAGGATACTTAATGTATACAGGTTTTTTATCTCAATTTGATGAGCAATTGAATGGTGTTTTTGGAGATTTTAAAGCGCAAGGAGTGACACATTTAGTACTGGATTTGAGGTATAATGGCGGTGGCTCTGTAAATACTGCGATTATATTAGGCAGTCTGATATCTGGAAATCCTGTCACAGATGTGTATTCTACCGAAGAATGGAATCCAGATGTCCAGACACAATTACAAACTAGCAATCCCACACAACTTACCAACCTCTTTAAAAATGAAACCAATTCGGGCACAACGCTGCAGACACTAGACTTAAATAAAGTTCATATTATAACTACAGGTAATAGTGCCAGCGCAAGTGAATTAGTGATCAACTCATTAGATCCTTATATCAATGTCGTTCAAGTAGGTGGAGATACAGCAGGTAAATTTCAGGCCAGTGTTACGTTATACGACAGTGCTGATTTTAGGAGGTCTGGAGCAAATCCTGCACACCGTTATGCGATGCAACCACTTGTTCTTAAAAGCTTGAACTCTGCTGGAAATACAGACTATTTTGATGGTTTAATTCCAGACATTGCGCAAGTTGAAGATTTTGAAAACTTGGGGATTCTGGGAGATGTGAATGAACCGTTATTAGCGCGCTGCTTGGATGACATTCTATTAAACGGTCGTTTTTCTCGCTCTCCTTTACCTAGCGTTTCTTATGATGAAATTATGGGAAGCAATGAGCTGGAACCCTTTGGAAATGAAATGTGGAAGGAGTTGCCTAATTAGTGATTCATAAACCTCCCTCAAATTATACTTCCTGATATTGATATTCCTAAAACCCTAGCTTTTTATGAATCACTGGAAATTAATTTGATGGTACCTAGTCCTGTTGCTTAGAGTCTTTTTTAGTGAAGGAGTTGTCCAAAGGATATGCAATCAACGTCTTGTTTGAGTGTGACGATTTAGATAAACAAGTTACTCCCTCAAAACACAAGGAGTCCATTTTAAGAACGGCCCTGATAACCAATCTTTGTTTTGGATAAAAATTCGCTTATATAATCAAAATAGCAACCACATAGTTTTTTATCGTGCTAGCGCAAATAGAAAAAAATACCGTAAAGAAAATGACCCAAATGAAATCAAGTGCCAACTTAAAATGCTAGATAAAGACACCTTTATAAGGTTTTCATTAGTTTCCACTCACTTAGTTTGTTACTATTCTGCTTTCGCGAAAGCAAAACACGCAGTATCTTTAATGCTTATAAAAGTTTAATGAACTTTACCCTATTTCTATGCACGCTTAGTTTATTTGCCCAAATATCTTCCTGAAAACCTGTAGTACAAAATACCCTTTTAAAAATCATACTATTTGAACAACAAGCATCACATCACTATTTTAGGCGCTGGATTGTGCGGCCTGACCCTAGCATATCTACTTAAAAAAAGCAACTATCCAGTTACTGTAATTGAGGCACGTGATCGTTTAGGCGGCAGAATATTGACTAAAAAAACACAAGATCAAACTCCTATCGACTTAGGTCCTGCGTGGCTGTGGAATCAAAATACGGCTCTTTTAAGCTTGCTTAAAGAATTAGAAATTCCTATTCATCAACAATTGATAACCCGTAATGCTTTTTATGAATCTATGGCTAGCAGGCCACCTCAAGCTTTTAAACTTCCAGAAAACCAAGAACCTAGTTACCGCATTGCTGGAGGAACAATCACTGTTATTGACAAATTAGCGGCTTCTTTACATGAAACAGAATTAAAACTGAATGAGCCTGTTTTAAAACTAGAAGACGTTGAAAATCAAATTAAAATAAACACTTTAACAGCTAGCTATACAACAGATTTGGTCATCTCGACCCTACCACCTCGGTTACTGGTCAATAGTATTGAATTTTCTCCTACCCTACCAGAATCATTCATAGGCATAGCAAATGAAACGCACACCTGGATGGCCGACTCTATTAAATTTGGGCTGTCCTATAAGGAGCCTTTTTGGAAAGAAAAAAGCATGTCAGCTTCTTTCTTTAGTAACCTAGGCCCTTTTACAGAGCTCTATGATCATACCAACTATAAAGAAAATAAATTTGCGCTTGCAGGATTTATGAACACGGCTCTTTATCAAGAATCTGCAACGTATCGCAAAGAAAAAATAGTACAGCAATTAGTGCGGTTCTTCGGGAAAGAAGCGCGGCACTTTACTTCTTATGAAGAGCAATGCTGGTCGTATGAAAAATATACTCATGTTCCCTACACTCAATTTCTAGCGGCTCATAAAAATAATAGTCATGCTATCTACAACCAGAAGTATATGAATAATAAACTGATTATTGCTGGAACAGAAACGGCCTCACAATATGCTGGTTATATGGAAGGTGCGGTTAGACGGGCATCTTCTGTTTTCGATTTTATCACAACATTAGACCAACTTTAGAAAAATATCTATTGAAATATTGCTTTTATTCATTTCTAAAGGCTTTATTAACAAGCTGTCGCACCAGCAGAATACTTGATATATTTAGTCTTTAATCGGTACTATGCGCTATTCTCTAACAACTTTTTTATTCCTCTTAAGTCTTTCCGTATCCTCTCAAAATTTAGAGAAAGAGGCAGCCAGCATACTCAAAGAAGCAAAAGTGCTTTTAGAAATGGAACAAGCCTCTTGGCAAGCTACAGATCATTTTCTAGCGACCTATCCAGATAAAAGAAAGGAGATAAGAGGTTATTTCTCTTATATAAATCAGAATGATGATTTGGCTGCGGTTTTTTATGGTGAAGGCGAGAATAAACTTTTGGCGAGATATGAATTTAAAGGTGTTCCTTCTCCAGAAAGACTGTCTGTCAACACAGAAAATTTAATAATTACCGACGTCGAAGCAGATTTACTAGAAATAAGAAATAAAGCTTACCAGGATATGGTCGATAATAAGGACAGGTTTTATTCTTTCTATGAAAATGTAAACCCTAACCTGATTCCTATTATTTATCAAGGAGAAAGAAAAGTATATCTTATTTCTGGTAGTTCAGAGCCTAAAATGCTTTTAGGAAACGATTATAGATTACTATTTAACAAAAAAAATAAACTTAAAAATCGTGTGCAACTTCACAAAAGTATCATTCCTTTTAATTATGAAGAAAATAAAAATGCCATTTCTTCCATTCATTCTCACGTAGTTTCTGACTTTATTACTGTTACAGATATTTGTACACTTTTGCTTTATAAGAATTACACTAAAATAGGCAGTCATATAGTGATGAGTAAAAAATATGTATCTATTCTCAATCTTGAAGAGGAAACATTGGTTATCCTGACTAAGAAAGCTTATCAACAAATAACTGAGGACAGAAAGAAAAATTAAGCAGTCTTAAAGACACATTCCCAATAAAAAATATGATAGTGTGGTCAACCATATTTTAAAAAAAAGGATGAACCTCAAGCAAGCAAAATCTTTTTTATTCTAAGTAACTCTAGCCATACTTAAAGGAGAACCACACTAGCCTTCTCTTCTCAGCACCTCCAATGGTGAACTGCGTAGAACAGTTTGAATATTGCTTAAACCAATCGCTAAAACCAAAAGCGTAATTCCCGGTAAAAAGACTAAAAATGGAATCAAAGAAGGCAAAAAGGGCTCTTTAAAAACAAATAGCGCTAAACAAAGACTGCTTAACAAAGCCAACAAAATACCAACTAAACTCCCAAGCAAACCTAAAAACACATATTCCAAAGCGGTGATTTTTAAGATCTGTGTATTTTTTGCACCTAGGGTTCGCAGTAAGACACTTTCTTTAATACGTTGGTATTTACTCGTTCGCACAGAACCTATCAAAACGATAATACCTGTAAGGATGCTAAAGAAAGCCATGAAGTTAATAATCCATGATATTTTACCTAAAATGTCTTCCAAAATAGAATACACTTGTCGCAGATCTATCACAGACACATTAGGAAATTGAGCTACTAATTCTCGCTGCAATTTTGCTGAAGCTTCTTCATTTGCCACCGCTGTGGTCATCACATTAAATTGAGGGGCTTTCTCTAAAACACCTTTGGGAAACACAATACTAAAATTAAGTTGAATTTGTCCCCAGTCTACTTTACGAATACTGCCCACAGTGGTTTCCATTAGCACCCCTTGTACGTTAAAAACAATGGCATCGCCTACAACTACTTTAGCATCTGCAGCAAGATTATCAGAAATAGAAATCTCAACAGGATCTCCAGACTTTAATTCTGGCACCCACTCTCCTTCTATAATTTCTTCTGATTCAATCAATACATTGCGATAGGTAGTTCTAAACTCGTGGTTTAAAATCCAACCACGGATCTCGCTCGTGGAATCCTGTCGGATCTCATTTACCAACTGATCTTTAAGCTTATGCATGCGCATAGTTACCAGCGGAATGTTGTCAAGAATGGGCAGGTCATTACTGATAAGTTGTTTTTCAACGGCATCACGTTGATCCGTTTGTACATCTAAAATGATTATGTTGGCATTTTCTGTCGATTGCTCGATATCAGTTTTTGCCAATAGAATATCTTTTGTAAAATATAAGGTGCTGATCAAAAATGTGCCTAAACCAATGGCGACCACTAACACGACAGTCTGATTATTAGGTCTAAATAAGTTTAGAAGACTTTGGCGTGAGGTAAAACCCCAACGTTTTGGAAAATAAGTTCTTATGAGTTTCATGCACCACAAAGCAGTCCCTGCTAAAATAGCAAACGTAATTAGCGTAGCACTTACAAAACTTAAGGCATAAAGCGCATCCTCGAGCAGCCAGAAGGAAAATAAAAACAGAAATACGATTATTGCTGCAAATACAAAAAATCGCACCTTTATAGGCCCCTGAGAAGCTTGTTCATTAACACGTAATACTTCTAAGGGCGAGACATACCAAGTTCTAATCAAGGGTAAAAGTGCAAATAACACCGACATGAATAGGCCTAGAAAAATACCGATAAGTATAGGTTGAATCGAAATACTAATTTCAACCGCAAACGGAAGGAAGTCTTGTAAGATATAAGGAAATAAAACCTGAAGTCCCACGCCTAAAATCGAACCCACCAAACCACCAGCGACACCGATCCCTGCTATTTGAATAAGGAAAATAAGAAAGCTTTGCATTCTAGAGGCGCCCATACATTTTAAAACGGCGATAGATCTCAGTTTTTCTTTGATATAAATATGAACAGAACTAGCGATACCTATACATCCTAAGAGCAAAGCAATAAACGCTGCTAAGTATAGGAATTTACCTACATTGTTATAACCTTTTCCTAAACGTGCGCTAGTACTGGTATGTGTATCTAAATCCGAATTTTCGGCATCCAGCATAGAGCTTATTTTCTCCTCAAACTGACTCAAATTCAAAGTATCAGCAGCTTTATAAAAGAATTGATATTCCTTTCTACTACCAAATTGAAGGAGCTCTGTACGTTCTACAAATCGATTCGGAATAATCACAGGTGGAGCCACAGAAGTCGAAATCGCCGTAGTGCCAGGAATTGACTTTAAAGACCCCGCAATAGGAAGTGTAAGTTCGCCTACTTTTATAGAATCTCCTGGTTTGATATCAAACTGAAGCATTAAAGTAGCATCAACTAATGCTCCACCAGTATATTGATAAGTGCTTGCTGCTGATGCAGGTTCCGTAACAATCGTACCATAAAAAGGAAAGTCTCCTTTTAAAGCACGCACCTTTACTAGTTTGGTTCCCGCACCTTTGGGAAAAGCAATCATCGACACAAAGTTGACTTCAGAAGCATCTGGATGTAAAGAATCTATAATTGCTTGTGCACGCTCTGTAGGCAATTGCCTGCTGTCAATAATATAATCTGCTCCCATCAATGCCTTGGACTGGAGCTGTATATTGTCTTTAAGGTTGGTACTGAACAATTGTATGGAAACTACTGCGGCTATACCTAAGATGATAGAGGCCATAAATAAAAGCAGGCGCACTCTACTGGCTTTGGCATCTCGCCATGCCATTTTAAAAAGCCATTTAATATTTTGATTCATAGAAAGAAAAGATGAATTTACAGTACTTCTGTGCGTTGATTCGTTAAAACTTGACCGCCCTTCAAACGCAATATCTGCTGGGTACGGTGAGCCAATTCTAAATCATGTGAAATGATCACCAATGTAGTTCCCGCCTCTTTATTCAAATCAAATAAGAGTTGGATTACTTTTTCTCCTGTTTCCTCGTCTAAGTTTCCTGTAGGCTCATCTGCAAAGAGAATAGAAGGTAAATTGGCAAAAGCCCTCGCTAAAGCCACCCGTTGCTGTTCCCCTCCTGAAAGCTGAGATGGATAATGATCTGAACGGTCAGCTAGGCCTACTTTCTCTAATAAAACCATACTTTTTTTGGTGGCGTCTTTATCTCCTTGTAATTCTAAAGGAACACTTACATTTTCAAGGGCAGTAAGAGTCGGTAGCAATTGAAAGTTCTGAAAAATAAAACCTACTTCCTTATTCCGTAATTGAGCCCTTTGGTCTTCATTTAACTGACTTAAATCTTGACCACATAATTCTACACTTCCTGCATCTGGATTATCTAATCCTGCACACAAGCCCAGAAGCGTTGTTTTTCCACTTCCAGAAGGTCCTATTATAGAAAATGTTTGTCCTTTTTCAACCTCAAAAGAAATATTTTGCAGTACCGTTAATTCTTTTTGACCACTAGAATAAGTCTTTCCCAACCCAGCAATCTTCAATATCTTTGGCATATACTATTTAATTAAAATGACACCTTATGTCAAAGGATGAAAATAAACAAATGAATCTAAACTTACCTACCTCAACTATGCAGAAACTCTTAAGGCTTTGTTATATTATTCCATTGGTTTTAATTTTAAGCTGTGGTGGTGATAACAAGAAAAAAAACACTCCAGAAGAAACAACAACCGAAACAACAGAACCATCCCAACTTCCTGAAGATTCAAAAAATAGTACTGGAACCATTTTATGCTTTGGAGATAGTATTACAGCTGGTTATGGATTGGAGAATAGTAATGATGCTTTTCCCTCAGTATTGCAACAAAAAATAGATTCTTTGAATTTAAACTATACAGTCGTTAATTCAGGATTAAGTGGAGAAACCACTGCCGGAGGCAAAAGCCGAATTGACTGGATCTTGAATCAACATATCGATATTTTTCTCTTGGAGTTAGGAGCAAACGATGGTTTACGTGGGATTCCTTTATCTGAGACACGTGATAACCTTCAAGCGATTATAAATACCGTAGAAGAAAAAAGTCCCAACACAAAGATTGTTCTCGCCGGCATGCAACTGCCACCCAACATGGGACAAGACTACACCACCGAATTTAGAGAGCTCTATGTTCAAATAGCAGCGGCTAATAACCTTGCCCTTATTCCATTTATTTTAAAAGATGTAGGTGGTATTGCAGCACTCAATCAGAGTGATGGCATCCACCCAACTGTTGAAGGTCATAAAATAGTAGCTCATACGGTTTGGGAAGTCTTAGGTCCCATCGCAAATGGAAATTAACAACTGAGTTTAAATCTACAGCACCTGTATTGACCTAGAATTTACTTAAATCATATACTGCTAAGCAAGCTATTTTAAAAGGTTTATCCATATGTAACATATGTAACCCATTGATTTACAAATACTCTATTTGCACAAACATGAAGTTTGGAAAATGAGGACTTGTATTATTCTAATTGAATCAACATAACAGCTTTAGAAATGAAACTCTGATTAAATTACGGGACGGTTTTAAGAAGTAATGGACTTATCTGGGGAATACGGATAGAAGTTTTTAATCTATCAAACACCTTGAAGAAACAACTACTGCTAACAATCTGCAAAAAGCTTCAAGGTTTCCTTTTTAGGTTTTATATTTAAGGCTTGAACAAATATGCTTTATGAAACCTATTCTTTTATTTGCCTTGTGCCTTCTTTCCACACAGGCATTTTCCCAAAAACTAGACCTTGAATTGGTCAAAAACTTAGAACCTAGAAATATAGGTCCAGGTGGTATGTCGGGTCGTGTGACTTCCATAGACGTGGTCCATGAAAATCCAGAAATTATTTATGCAGGTACCGCCAGTGGCGGTTTGTGGAACTCTCAAAATGGCGGGATCACCTGGCAGCCTATTTTTGAAAAGGAAGCTACAGCCTCTGTAGGTGCAGTAGCGGTACAGCAATCCAATCCCAGTGTGATCTGGGTAGGAACAGGAGAAGGAAACCCACGTAATTCATTAAACGGCGGTGCAGGAATTTATAAATCTCTCGATGCTGGTAAAAACTGGAAATTGATGGGACTAGAGAAAACACGCAATATCCATCGCGTGATTATAGATCCTACAAATCCAGACATTGTTTATGCTGCAGCCATAGGTTCTCCATGGGGTGTCCATCCAGAACGCGGTGTTTTTAAAACTACTGATGGCGGTAAGTCATGGAAGAAAATTCTTTATACCAACGATACGTCTGGCGCGGCAGATCTGGTTATGGATCCCCAAAATCCCAATAAACTCATTGCAGCTATGTGGGAACACAAACGCGACCCTTGGTTTTTTAAATCTGGCGGTACAGGCTCTGGAATGTATATCACTCACGATGGTGGTGAAAACTGGAAGAAAGTAACTGATAAAGAAGGACTGCCGGAAGGTGAATTAGGACGCATAGGAGTAGCGATAGCACCTAGCGATCCTAACGTTGTTTATGCACTGATTGAAGCAAAGAAAAATGCCTTGTATAAATCCACTGATGGTGGTTTTAAGTGGAACATGATCAATGATAAAGAAGGTATAGGCAACCGTCCTTTTTATTATTCTGAGATTTATGTAGATTCTCAAAATGAAAACAGAGTCTATTCTGTATTTACGTATATCAATGTTTCAGAAGATGGCGGTAAGAACTTTACACAACTCATGCCAGCTTATGGAGTAGATAATGGCGTCCATCCAGATCATCATGCCTGGTACATCCATCCTAAGAATGGTAAATTTATGATCGATGGTAATGATGGCGGACTCAACATTACTCGTGATCGCGGAAAAACATGGCGTTTTATAGGAAATTTACCTGTAGCCCAATTCTATCATATCAATGTAGATATGGAAACGCCGTACAATGTTTATGGAGGCATGCAAGATAATGGCAGCTGGCGCGGTCCCGCTTACTCCTGGAGAGCACAAGGAATAAGAAACAGTTACTGGCAAGAAATCAGTTTTGGAGATGGATTTGATGTGATTGCAGATCCAGATAACAACCGTTTTGGATATTCTATGAGTCAGCAAGGATCTGTGCAACGTTATGACTGGCAAACTGGGAATAATTACAGCGTGCGTCCAACACATCCAGATGCAAACATAGCCTTGCGTTTCAATTGGAATGCAGCGATCCAAATGGATCCTTTTGATGCTGCTACTTTGTATTTTGGAAGTCAGTTTGTACATAAATCGACTGATAAAGGACTGACATGGAAAGTGATTTCTCCAGACTTAACCACTAACGATCCAGAAAAACAAAAGCAATCAGAATCTGGCGGTCTAACCATGGATGCTACAGGAGCTGAAAATCATACCACCCTACTGGTTATTGAGCCTAGTGCGGCAGAAAAAGACGTCCTGTATGCTGCCTCTGACGATGGTTTGGTGCATGTTACTAAAAACGGCGGTGGCAGCTGGAATGCTATTTCTAAAGGTTTAAAAGGATTGCCCAAAGGCAGTTGGATTACTCAAATAAAGGCTTCTCAAACAAAAAAAGGTCATGCCCTACTCGTTGCAAATGATTACCGCCGGTTCAATTTTGAGCCTTATGCGTACCGTACTACTGACTATGGGAAAAACTGGACACGTATTGTAGATAAGGACGACGTGATCAGTTATGCACTTTGTATTATCGAGCATCCAGAAGAGAACAATTTGATGTTTTTAGGTACTGATGACGGTCTTTATGTAAGCATTGACGCTGGTGATAACTGGACCAAATATACCAACGGTTTCCCTACGGTTTCTGTAAAAGATTTAGTCATCCATCCACGTGAGGACGATTTGATTATTGGAACTTTCGGTAGAGCTGCTTGGGTATTGGATGATTTAGAGCCTTTTACCGCTTTCGCGAAAGCGAGACCAGAACAAGCTATTGCATTATACGAGCCACCTACCGCCTACTTTGCCAGCTACCAGCAACCTACAGGAAGTAGATTTGGAGCTGATGCCATGTTTCATGGAGAAAATCGCAGCAGTCCAATAGGCCAATTTAAATACTTCTTTGACAAAGATCTGAAAGCCAAAACCGACACCATCAAATCAGATTCTCTATTCTTAAAAATATATGATGGCGAGAAGCTTATCAGAACCATGAATCGTAAAACACCTAAAGAAAAAGGCGTTTACAACTGGTCGTGGAGGCTGGATGAAAAAGGAATGCCGTCGCCATCGCGCAAAATTACCGATTCTAAAAGAGAGCCTAGTGGTAAAGATGTACTGCCTGGAAGCTATAAAGCGGTATTGCATTATGGAGAAATGATCAGTGAACAAATGATTGAAGTAAAAGAAGATCCGCGTATCGATGAATTCACATTAGCCCATCGCAATGAAATGCGTGCAGCGCAAGACCAGTTGCAATCTTTAATGAGCGGTGTGGAAGCAGTAACTTCTCAACTTTCAAAACATAAAAAAACAGCTGATAGCTTTAAGAAGTTACTCACAAGTCAGGACAAAGAAGCTTTTAAAGAACAAATAAAAGCCACCGATTCTATAGTAAAACAACTGGAGAAATTACAGAACAAATACTTCGGCACACCAGATAAACGTCAGGGAATTACTCGCAATCCAGAAATGACCGTTATGAATCGCATGTATGGCGCGGCAAGCTATATAGGAAGTCGTCAAGGAGAACAAACCGCCACAGAAACACAATTGTACAACCAAGCCAAAACTCTGGCATTAGAAGTGAATACAGAGGCTAAGAACTTTCTAAATACAGAATGGAACGCTTTTGTGGAGGAAATGAAGCAGGTTACAGTGGATATGTTTAAGGAGTAGGTGAGTTGGGGAGTCTTTGTCCCGATGGCCATCGGGATGGAGTCCTGAGCTTTGATCGTGAAATTTGATGAGGTCAATTTATTTTGATTTCCCGCGCTCCAAACGGGATCCAAGCAATTGGGTAAAGAAGTTTGTAATTCTAAAAAAGCCGCGCGTGATATACCGCCAGCAGCTTTTCAAGATCGATCTATCCAAATTTGATGTTTAGATTATTCTTTATCAGAGTTTATAAAAAAAGCTATGAGATAGATTTAGATAAATTTTGAATCCTCGTATTTTTCAAGCACCGTAATGACTCAGCGTCTCACGCAGAGAAATAAAAGAATATCTAAAAGATGCTATTCATTTCAAAATAAAATTATCTAAAGAAACGCAAGTAATTTGTCATCTTTATCTCATAATGCTCCTACTCTTCAACTTAATCCCAATGGGTATAGGTTCATAGCTCAACCGTACTTCTCAAAAATATACACCTATAATTAGGCTGCTTTTTTCCTTGTCATTAGGTTATAATTAAAAGTCTAAGGCTGCGCATTCAACCCTAATTTAGCATCTAATAAGTCATCAAAAGCTTTACCATTAGGGCTTACAAAATCTGCATCTTCCATTGTACCATCTGGAGCAATTAAAATAAACCTTGGAATACTGTCTATATTATAAAGTGCACTATAAGCATTCACATCTAAAGGTCTTAGTTGTAGAATTTCAGTGTTCATTTCTGTAAGGTCTTCTAACCAATTGTGTTCTTTCTCATCCACATTCATGCTTACAAAGACTATGTTTTTCTTTCTGTACTTAATCATTTTCTTTACATAATAAGGTTCTTGCGCCTTACAAGGACCACACCAGCTCGCCCAGGAATCTATAAGAACATACTTCCCTTTAAAATCTACTAGTGTATATTGTTTGCCCTCTTTATCCTTTGATATAAAATCGATAGCGTCTACTCCTCTACTTAACTTATTCAAGGATTTGCGCTGGTAATCAAGAATATCTCGATAAGAATCATTAGTTACTGCCGCAGCAAATCCGTTAAAAATAGAATCTCTTTGAGTTATTTTACTTTGATCTGCTAATTGAGATCTGATCTCGGTAAATAACATCTTATTCTTAAAAGTACCTTCTTCTAAATCTGCGATCAATTCTAAATCAGTTGTGCCTTGATCTATAGCCTCTTTATTAGCGTCTGCTAGATGATTTTTTATAAAATCAAAATATAATCTATCACTGAGTAAGGCGTCATCTGTAAAGCTGACACTATTAAGCAGTACCTTCATATCTGATGACAGCACCACTGGCACCTCTGGATTGTAAATGGCTTTTTTCTTTAAATAGCTGTACCATTTATTGATGTGCTTTACAGCAATCAGTTTTTTAGAACGATTAAAAAAATCTGCTCTTGCCACTATATGATCTACAGATATATTGCTTTTTAACTCGCTTAAATCTTCCTGGTAATCTTTATAAATCTCTTTCATATAATACGCCACTTTCTCAAGAGATGAATTATTTTCTAGTTGGTAACTCACATAACTAAAACCCGTAGTACCGTAAAATATCTGCTGTTTATTTTCTGAAATTCTTGTCCCTAAAATGGAGACGCTCGCATCCTTTCCGTACAAGGTTTCTTTTAATTGTATGCTGTCGTTAACACCCATAAATATATTTGTTGCATTATATTTATCAAACTGTATATTATAAAATTGAGGAGCCAGTTTTTCTTTAAATTCATACCTAAACTCATTATTCTCTACTGCAATAACCGCTAAGGTATCCTGAGTCATAATATCTCTGACATAAACATTCTTAAAATTTTTATCTGAGTTAATCGTTCCTTTGACAACCGTTTTGTGAAATGGCTCTAAAGTTTTAGGGGTGATTAAATAATAGGCTAGTCCCGAGCAAACGGCTAGAAAAAGGATCGAGATGATTGCTCTAGGTACCGCTTTCGCGAAAGCGGAATAAAAACCTTTAAATCGATACCAATTATACCCTGCAAACAGAAAAAAGACAGTGTAAACCATACTCAACCACTCCGCAGGAAGGAAAAAGGATCCTAATAAACCACCTGTAGGGTTCATGCCGGAAACAAATAGAAAATTATGTGGGTACCATCTCAAATCTATTTGAAAAGAAGAAAGAAATAGTTGTGCCAATAACATGGCAAAACCAATCACTAAAGACCAAATAAACCCAGAAATAATCACAGAAAGCGCATACTGAAAAGCTAAAATAGCCAAGGAAGCAACAAAAACTCTGATACTTGCATATCCTATTTCTGACAGCGGCAAGCTCATATCATAGGATTCATGAACATTGGAAAATGCATGGTACAACCATGCAAAAAACAGACTAGCAATGGTATATAGCAATACTGTTAAGAACACGTTCAAACAAAGAATTGAAAACTTAGAGAAATAAATAGACAGCTTTGTAATGGGTTGCATTTCCATAAGTTGCCAACCTTTATTTTTATGATCTATTTGTGCTATTTTACTAGCGGTAATAATAATTAAAAGTGGTACGAAAAAACCAGTTAATCCAGCTAGAGGTTCTTGATAAAAATTAAAATAGAAATTGGTATCCACTATCCGATCATTGTACATATCCCCTTGTATCAATTGAATAGTAAAATATAGCAATGGCATGATTAAGGCCAGAATAAAGCCTAGAGTAAAGATTCCTGACCTTTTTATTTTAATACGCTCTGTCTGAAGAGCTATTTTAAACTGATGTAGCATAATAATTATTTTGTGAGTGAAAGAAACCAGTTTTCCAAACCATCTTCTGCCTTGATTTGATATAATGGAACTCCTTTTTCAATAGCGTATTGAGCGAGCTGCGGTGTTTCTTCTTTACTATTTAAAGTGACTTGAAATTCATTTTCACTAATCACTTTAGACTGCTCATATCTATCTTCTATAAGAAGTAATTGTTGAGCAGCGTTTACCGTGTTGATAGTGATCTGGTGCTTACTTGATCGCTGAGCAAGTTCACCCATTGTACCTTCAAATTTTAATTCACCGTGGTTTATAATCCCTACATGGGTACACATTTTCTCTATCTCACTTAATAAATGGCTGGAAATAAAAATTGTAAGGCCTAATTCCTTGTTTAATTTGACCAATAATTCTCTCACTTCAGTAATACCAGAAGGGTCAAGACCATTCACAGGTTCATCTAAAAGCAGTACTTGTGGATCGCCTAGTAACGTCATTGCAATAGCAAGACGTTGTTTCATTCCTAGAGAATATTTTTTAACTTTTAAACTTCCTTTACCTTCCAGACCTACCAGCTTTAAAACTTCGGGAATACGGTTCTTATCGATGCTTTTTAATGTAGTAATGCATTTTAAATTTTCGGAGCCTGTAAGATGAAGATACAAAGCTGGCGACTCCACCAAAGCTCCTATTTTTGCAAATATTTGCGGCGTTTGCTCTTTTAATGGCTTTCCAAACATTTTTATAGCACCCTGATGATCTTGTAATATATCAGTAAGCAATTGCATGGTCGTGGATTTACCAGCACCATTAGGCCCTAAAAATCCATAAATAGAACCTTGAGGCACATTCAGATTGATATTTTTAAGAATGGGACTATTTTTAGAATAGGAAAAACTGAGATTTTTCAACTCGATAACTGATTCTATCATTTGATAATTATAAGATGATGATACTTATTTTTAAATAAAGTAATTGATCTTCTAAAGATAATGCAAAAGTTCTTTTCGTTTTTTAATTGTTGGACCGTTGGAATAAAAATAAAGCCCTTTAATTAAGCGTTTCTATACCGTTATGGCTAAAAGTGGCTTCTCCACATTTTAACCACCTTTCCTTTAAATAGTAAAGGTGGTTCGATACCTTTTAAAAAGTCAAACTTCAAAAAGTCAATCCCGATGCCTATAAGGACATAGCTCAAACTACTACACAAAAGTAAACAGATACAAATCCTCTACTTTCTTCCTGGCCCAATCTGTTTTACGTAAAAACTTCAAACTAGATTTGATACCTGGATTAGAATTAAAAGAATTGATTCTGATGCGATCGCCCAGTTCATCCCAGCCGTAGTGATCAACCAGTTTTTCTAGCATGTAAGATAGTTTCACACCGTGCAACGGGTTATTTTCCTGCTTCTTGATCTCTTTTTCTTTGATTTCCACCACGATCATCTCGTGATGAGATAGCTGCGCATCCACCGGAAATAATTCTACCTGAGTGGTATTCCCTTTTAAGAAAGATTTACTTATAGCTACATGGTGGGTGGTATTATCAAAGTCAGCAGTTAGCACGGCAATATTTTGATCATTTAAAAACTCTTGGACCTCATTAACGGTTTTCTCATTAGGTACTAAAGTACCTGTAAAAGAAGTATTGAAATCACCTGCATAACATATCGCGCCTTCTATTCTAACAAGATCTTCTTTTTGCTCTACAAAATCAGATTCAAAAAGCTCACTTTTTGCTCCTATGATGGTTCCATACACATTTAAATTGCCTAATGGAGTTTCTATCATTTGGCAAACGCTGGTGTAATTGTCAAAGGTTTTTACTTTATTTTTAGTGGGATACTTGGTGTACACACTCACTCTATTTTCTCCTTCTTTATAGGTTATACCGTCATGTCGCAAAGGTATTCCTGTAGTAGAAATTCTTTTGTACGTGCTGCCTATAAAAAATTTCAGCTTGGTGTTGGTGAGAATTACAATATCAGCATCATGATCCATGATCAATTGCTTGCGAGAGTTGTTGATGTCGCTATCCAGATCTCCTTCCAGATGATGTAAATTCCAGCTTAATATTTTCATTCTGTACCAGGTAATTGATTGTTAATACTCAACATTAAAAAAAGGTTTAACACCATAAATTATTACTATTTAAATAGAAGGCCTTAAAAGAATTAGCAACTAATTGCAGTCCAATATTTATCCAAAAGATCAATATTTACTTTTTCTACCAAGATATTGAAATTTTAAATCAACATTGTTTTCATCACTATCGAACACCCATAAACTTACTCCACAAAATCTGTAGACTCCTTAATAACGTTGGAGTTCCCATCTTTATCGACTCTTACAATAAAAAAGTGGTCATAATCTGTTTCTTCAAGGTCGTTATAAATAGAATCGGTTTGCAGAGCATTGGCATAAGCATTAATCGTATTACTATGGCCATATAAAGCAACCGTTTTACCTCTATACGTTTCTAGTAGTGATATTCCATCTACCGTTTTCACATCATAGATATCTACACCTAGTTTTTTTGCTTTTGCAAGAGGTGCTGCTGTTGCTTTCGTTCTCTTATAATCTGAAGAAATCACATGATCTACGTCTTTTAAGAAAAAATAATTCACCCAATTCACCGCTCTTTTCTCTCCTCTTTCTGTCAATTCTGGATCGCTACCCTGATCTGCAGCTTTCTCTGCATGACGTATAAAATAAAAGGTAGTCAGTTGTTCTTTTTGTTTTTCTTCAGGCGTTTTATCTGAGTCATTGTTCATGCAAGAAACCAGTGATAATGCAAGTAGGAAAATTAGATTTTTCATGGTAAAAAGGTCTATTGGTGTAAAAGTATAGAAACTTATAAGAAAGTCTCTACATATTTACCATAATAAGTTAGCGCAATACGGCACTGTGATAAAAAGACGTTATTTTTATAGAAAATCAACGAGATGAATTTTGAGAAAATCCAATTTAAAAATGCAAATGGGTATGAATTAAGCGGCAGGTTGGAACTACCCATAAATCGCGCACCTCATAATTATGCCATTTTTGCACATTGTTTTACCTGTGGCAAGAATTTCAGTGCCACCAGGAACATATCACGTGCACTTACTACAGCTGGCTATGGTGTTTTAAGGTTTGATTTTACCGGTTTGGGAGATTCTGACGGTGATTTTGCCGACACTAATTTCTCTGGTAATGTGGAAGATTTACTGGCTGCGGTGGATTATCTGAAAAAAAACTATAAAGCGCCTTCTTTATTGATAGGTCATAGTTTAGGAGGTGCTGCTGTTATTTTTGCTTCTGCAAAAGCGAGCTCCATAAAAGCCATCGCCACCATAGGAGCACCTAGTGACACAAAACATGTGCGACACCTATTTGGAGATCAACTCAAAGCCATTACCGAAAACGGACAAGCAACTGTTGAACTAAGCGGCAGGCCCTTTCACATCAAAGAACAACTCTTAAAAGATCTCAACGAGCAACAGGTAACCAAAACTTTAAAAGAACTGAGAAAACCTATTCTCATTGCTCATTCTCCGCAAGATCAAACCGTGGGAATAGAACATGCTGAAAAATTATATCATGCCGCCGTACATCCTAAAAGTTTTGTAAGCCTCGATGGAGCAGATCACCTTCTCATGAAAAAGAAGGATTCTGAATACATAGGTCAGTTGATCGCCAGCTGGGCTTTGAGATATGTGGAACAAGAAGAGGATAGCAAATTAAAAACTAATCATCAAGTGGCGGCAAGTTTGGATCTTGAAGAAGGATTTGCGACTCAAATAGCAACAGGAAAACATCACTTTACAGCAGATGAACCAGAAAGTGCCGGTGGTACTAATTATGGACCAACCCCATATGATTTACTTTCTAGTGGACTAGCTGCCTGCACAGTAATGACCATACAGATGTATGCAAAAAGAAAACAATGGGAAATTAACAACGTAGAATGTCATGTAAATTATGATCAGCAGCACGCTACAGACTGCGAGAATTGTGAAGAAGACACGGCAAAAATAGATACGTTTACTAGAGAAATAAAACTCAATGGTGACCTCGATGAAAAACAAATCAAAAGAATCCTTCAGATAGCAAATAAATGTCCTGTTCATAAAACACTACATTCAGAAACACAGGTAATCACGAAATTAATAACTTAATGGTCTTTGAATTTGACACTTCAATGGATTCAAATGGTTTTATGGAAATCATCCTCATTCTTGAAAATACAGCAGGTCAACTTGCACCAGACAACATCAGAAGGGTAGTTGCCCAAGTGAGTTCTCGCAAAAACCAACTCGCATGATATGCTGGACTTACAAAAAGAAATGGCTCTTTCTCCATGATGTTTTCTAAAGCTAACCAAAAGATATTTAGATCTATCTCAAGGTGATTCTTTGTATGTGATCCTGCAAGAGGATACGAGCAAATATAAAGCACCCATGACCGAAGAACTAGAAGCGGTTCTTTTAAGCGATTGCGAAGCCTATAAAATTTTTGAAAAGCTACTTCCAGTAAAGCAAAGGAATATTATATTCATCATTTATAACGCAAAAGACTCTCAAAGAAAAATAGACCTGGCATTAAACGGCATGGAAAACCTAAAAATGGGAAACGACGATCCAATGAAATTTGAGAAACTCTTGTGATAAAGTCTTCTTATAAATTCTTATTTTTAACATAAATTAAGAAATCAAAAATAACCAAATAATGAAAAAATTAGTAATCAGAATAATGGCACTTGCATTGACAATGAGTGTAACTTCTTGTAAAGAGGGAAATGAAACAGAAAAGCAAACTGATGAGACAGAAAAATCTCATGAAGAAGGAATGGATCACGATAGCCATGATCATGACGAAACTACCTTAATGGTAGACAAAAAAGTAATCGTGACCATGTCTGCAAAAAGCGGTAGTGATGTAAGCGGTGAAATAACATTTGTTCAAGGAAAGGAAGAGGTAAACATGTATGTAGAATTAGATGGATTAACAGAAGGTGCTCATGCGATACACATACACCAAAATGGAGACTGTAGTTCTGACGATGGTAAAAGCGCTGGCGGCCATTGGGATCCTACTATGGAAGACCATGGGAAATGGGGAGAAAACATGCACCACTCTGGTGACATAGGAAACTTAGAGGTAGCGGCCGATGGTAAAGCAAAACTAGAATTCTCTACCGATAAGTGGTGCATCGGATGTGATGATGAAAAGAGAAATATTTTAGGTAAAGGAGTCATCGTGCATGCCAGCGCAGACGATTTTGAATCTCAACCTAGTGGAGCGGCTGGAGCTCGGGAAGCTTGTGGGGTAATTAAGTAACTTACGCACCTTATAAGAGCTGGAACATTAGATATCGAATGTTGTTTTTTTGTTTTAAAACTTAAATTGGTCTGATGATAAAAAAGTCTGCGAGAAATAATCTTGCAGACTTTTTTTATGTCACTTTTTGTCTTTTATTAGTAAACAGGCTACTTCTCCAGCCATATTTTAAACTCCTTAACTCGCTCTCTACTAACGATTAAATCAAATTCTTTAAAAGAATTAATTTTAATTTGTATTCTTGAATTTGTATAAGAAATCATGTCATCGATCGCATTTATATGAATGATCGCTTGTCTAGAAATACGAAAAAACTGTTCTGGATCCAATTCATCTAATAAGGACTCTAATTTTGTGTCAATCAAATAATTCCTTCCATTTTCGATATTTAAATAGGTTCCCTTATTCTCCGAATAGAATAACTGCACATCATCTGTATGAAATAATTTAAGGTGCTCACCTACTCTAGCCGTGAATCGTTTTTTATAATTACGCTCGATAGGATTTCCAAGTAATTTTGCGATCTCTTCAAAGTTAATAATTGCGGCTTTGTTATTGTCGTTATCGCTTTCGCGAAAGCCTAACCTAAATTGATCTACTGCTGCCATCAATTCATCTTCATCAATAGGCTTCAACAAATAGTCTATACTATTGAGTTTAAAAGCCTGTAATGCATATTCATCATAAGCAGTCGTAAAAATAATGGCACTATTGATCTCCACTTGATCAAAAATTTCAAAAGAAAGACCGTCACTCAATTGAATATCTAAAAATATCAAATCTGGCGCTGGATTATTGAGTAAATACTCTACAGACTCGTGGACGGAATGTAACATCACATCTGGTGTAATGTTCAACACCTCTAACATGCGATTAAGTCTTCTTGCGCTAGGCTTTTCGTCTTCTATTATAATGGCTTTCATCCTAGTCTTGTTCTTTTAAAAATTCTTGAATCTTGCGTTTCTCCCAGTCTTCGCTCAAAAAAGGATTCCAATGAAATATCTTTATAGCATGAACAAACAACCCTATTCCCCAACCCAAAACACTTATAATTAGTAGCGGTTTTAAATTTCCAAAGTAGGTCAACACAGCCATAAAAATTAAAAAATGAACTATAGTAAATACAAACAAATGGTTGTAGAAGCTCTTGATCTTCTTTACTTTTTGCTTGGCAATTTCAAAAGATTTATTTTTTATACTTATAATTTCCATCATCTAATTTGTGTTTTTTTCTTTCTTCATTAATTCTTGAATCTTGCGCTCTTCCCAATCTTTTCCAGTAAACGGATTTGCACCAAAAGTCGCAAAAGCATGACTTACGATACCTATTCCCCAGCCACCTAGCGTAAATAAAAACCATGCTGTTTCCCATTCATTCTGATAATAATTGAGTGATGCGATACCTGTATTTATAATGATGTAAATTAAAAGGTGGCTGTAAAAAGCTCTTATATCTTCTACACGAGCTTTTGCCCTTGTATAGCGTTCTTGATATGTTTCTTCTGTTTCCATGTTAAAAACTTTTATCGTTCATAAATTCACTGATCTTGCTGTCTTCCCATCCTTTCCCTAGAAAAGCACTTTTTTCAAAAGTGCGTAAATATTTAAAAAGAAGTCCTATACCCATACCTATTGCTGGAAAAACAGCCCAAGGAAAGCCTGACGTGAAATAGTTAATCGCAGCTAGAAATATTACGATTCCAAACGTCTTTACGACATCATCATAAAAATCTTTAATGCTTTTTACACGTTCTTTTGCTTTGATCAACTTGATATCCTCAACCGTTGCACTGTCGTTGTTATTTGAGGTCACTATTTCTGGCGTATTGGTTAAAATGGGTATGTGTACTTTGAAGTGTGTTTTATTTTCGGCAATACTCATTTTTCG
>Ga0222644_1000196_pt1 | contig 26982 bp, 29 predicted proteins | sample AntAcemetagen291_FD_179800 | JGI IMG/M metagenome (GOLD analysis project Ga0222644, IMG submission 179800) | Saline water microbial communities from Ace Lake, Antarctica - #291 | ecosystem: Environmental > Aquatic > Non-marine Saline and Alkaline > Saline | place: Antarctica: Ace Lake...
AACGCTAAGAGAGTAGCGCAAGACTTAGGAGTGATTAAGATGGTATAATAATAACTAACTTTGAACAAATCATATATTTATAATAAATAAAAGTACAACATGGGTTTTTTAAGCAACACCACAGTAACATTAGACGCTATACTAACAACAAAAGGTAGAGAACTTCTCGCAAGAGGAGATGGTTCCTTTAGAATTACTCAATTTGCTCTATCTGACGATGAAGTAGATTATAGTATGTATAATCCTACGCATCCTTCAGGGTCAGGATTCTACGGAGAAGCAATAGAGAATATGCCAGTACTAGAAGCATTCCCAGATCAGACTCAAGTAATGAAATACAAACTTGTAACACTACCTAGAGGTACTGCTAGAATGCCTGTATTAGACTTAGGGTACAGTCAACTAACTCTAAAACAAGGAGCAGCTTTCTCAATAAGACCACAAACATTAAACTACCTATCTCAAGCACAAGCTTATGAGACTAACGGGTATACTTTTACTATCTCCGACGTAAGGTTGTTTAATTCATTTAACGGAATAGGAGTTGATACTCCAGAAGTAACAGCTTTAAATTCAACTACCACAATAGGTACAGCAGTATCAAAAACAGTAATAGGTACTAGTTTAAGCTCAATAATAACTACAATAAATACCTTATTCGGAACCAATTCAACCCTTACCGCTACTCTACAAGTAGTAGGAAGAGACTCCGGAGCAAGAGCTTCTATACCAGTAACTATCAAGAAAATATAACATGTCATATAAGAAATTAGACTCAGAAGACTTTTTAGTAAGTATAGACTCAGTAACATCTACTGTATGGTCAGACGAAGCACCAACCCTTACTACATTCTTTACAAGCTCTACAACAAGTACAAACGATCCTTACTATAAGAACGTTTACAAAACTGCCTCAACCGGAAGCGTACAATTCGCAATAGCGTACGGAGACAAGAAAGGATCAGGTAGTGCAAACTACAACGACTTAGTACCTGGAGCTTCCCCTACAAGAACCGTCTACGGTCAATTTAGAAACTTAGTATATGGAGACGAAGAGTTAGATTTTAATTTCGGAGGTACTACTTCTGAATTCTTCTGGGCACTTTCTATAGAGAGAGCAAGGTATAAAGAAAAACTTCTACCCGGTACTCTTAATATAAAAATATCCGGATCATTAGGAAAGGTATTTGAATTAACAGATAACTCTGTTGATACTCCTACTGCTACTTTCCTTGAATGTGGAAGAGTTTATCAACTTATATCCGGTTCTAATGGAACTTCTTACGACGGAGGTACGGGTTATAGCGCCGAGTCTGGATCTTACGGATTATTCTTACCTGACATCTCAACAATAATATTAAATCCACTAGCACTTTCCGGAAGTGTACCTTTTAGTAGAACTGATGACTCTGCAGGTGAGAACATTGAAAAAATGTTTAACGCTATATCTGGATCAAACGCTGCCTCTTTTGCAATCAATAGTCAAGAGACATTATCATCTGATTACGTATTTATAAGAGCAAGAAACTCTGAATTTAATTACTCTGAAAATCCATCATTTATATCAGGGTCTACAGGAGACGTATTATTTCCATCTCAGATCAACTCTCCACAAACCTTCGTAACATCTGTAGGACTATATAACGACGTAAACGAACTACTAGCTATCTGCAAACTCTCAAAACCTTTAACAAAAGACTTCACTAAAGAAACTTTATTAAGAGTAAAATTAGACTTTTAAAATGAATGAGCGTTTACAAACCACTACTAGCATCCGATATAATAGTAACCCCATTACAGGTAAGTAAAGCCTTTGCATACCAAACCCCTGCAGGTATTAATAACGCAGGGATAAACATGTTTAAAGGTAAGAATATAACTGGACTATTCTCATTAGAAGAACCGACCACGGGTATAACCTCCGTAGAGTATCAAAGACTAGTATATAATACTATAAGCGAACTATATTACTCTAATTACATAAGCTCAAGCTACGGAGACAATCTATCTACACCGGTAAATCTTATAAACGAAAATACAACCGGACCTGTATCGTCTGCAGGAAGGTATGAAAACTACCTACAAACAGACTTAACATTTGAAAGATACTTTCCAACCTCATCAGACGCAATAATAGGAGTATGTTCTATACCTCAAAACCTATATGGAGATAAAGTACAACCCAACTCATTTCAACTAACCTCTCCAAAAGGTCTAATAGTTGATGACGGCGAAGGTAACTTAATATTAAATACAGACCCTAACACAATCGTAGGTACAATAATATACCAACACGGTATCGCTATAATAACAAAAGATACTTCAGAAGCAGTTAGCGGTATTATAAACGCCTTTACAACAGCCTCTTCACTGTACTGTGCTTTCTCTTCCTCATACGACATATATGAAACTCAGTATAAATGTACCATTAACCCTTCCGAATACAACTTTACACTAAACCAGTCTATAATATCTGGATCTAGTTCATTCGAATACAGTTCAAGCTACTACTACCAACCTAAAGACGGTATAGTAAATAATTTCGCTACAAGCTCTACCTTTACTCCATATGTGACCGGAGTAGGTCTTTACAACGACAATCAAGAACTACTAGCAATTGCGAAAGTAGCTCAACCACTCCCTACAAGCACTACAATAGATACAACAATACTTATTAACATAGATAGGTAAATAAAAAGAAATTATGTTAAAATGGTTATATAAGAATGAGGATATCACCTCTATAGAACAATTCCCAGACACCTGCCACGGTTTCGTCTATAAGATAACAAACCTAACAGACGGTAAATTCTATATAGGTAGGAAAATCTTACAAAATACATTAACTAAGAAACTTACAAAGAGAGAACTGTCTGAACAGACCGGGCCTGGACGTAAACCAACAAAAAAGAAAGTCTTAAAAGAGTCTAACTGGTTAAACTATTGGGGATCCAATAAACCTCTGCTAGAAGAAATTGCTCAATTAGGAAAAGAAAATTTTGAAAGAGAAGTATTGCAGTTGACTTTCTCAAAAAAACAATTAACTTACTACGAGTTACATTATCAATGTGTATACGAAGTGCTCTTAAAAGATTCATACAATGAAAATATACTAGCTAAATTTTTTAGAAAAGACTTGGAGACCTGAGTAATAGTTCTTATATTTAGTACAATGGTAAATCACTTACTTATGGACCTCGTTGATAATGTTCTAGGAAAAGGTAAAGCTACCTCTGGAGCTAATCAAGCCTACCACTGTCCTTTCTGCAATCACCGTAAAAATAAACTAGAAGTAAACTTCCAAGAAAACGAAGAAGGTATTAACCATTGGCATTGTTGGGTATGTAACGCAAGAGGAAAGTCTATAGCAAGCTTATTTAAAAAAGTAGGTGCTCCTGCTAGTAAGATGCAGGAACTTAAAAGCTACGTAAAGATTTCATTCTACGAAGGTACTAATCAACAAGAAGAGTTAATAGAACTACCTAAAGAATATAGCTCTTTGATAGACCCCAATACTGCTGACACCTCTACACGACAAGCTCTTAGATACTTAAAAAATAGAAATATAGGTAGTACTGAGATAAAAAGGTATGAAATAGGGTTTTGTGCAACCGGTAAATATAAAGACATGGTAATCATACCTTCCTATACCGAAGAGGGGGTTTTAAATTACTTCGTAGGACGTAACTTTGGACCTTCAGACTATAAGTACAAGAATCCAAAAGTTAATAAAAACATAATACCTCTAGGATTACATATTAATTGGAACTCTCCTTTAATAATCTGCGAAGGAATGTTTGACGCTTTAGCAATTAAACGAAACGCAATACCTTTACTAGGTAAAACAATACCAAAAAAATTAATGCACAAGATTGTAGAATCTAGTGTTAAACAGATTTTTATAGCACTCGACAATGATGCTATCAAACAAGCATTAGAACACTGTCAGACCTTTCTTAACCATGGGAAGGAGGTGTTCTTAATCGAACTTAACAACGAAGATCCTTCAGAGCTAGGATTTAAAGAATTTACTAAACTACTACACACAAGTACACCGATGACTTTTAAAACACTAATAGAGAAAAAGTTTCAACTATGATTGAGAAAAACAAAGACATTAAAAAAGATGCATTCGTCAAAAGATTAATACATCCAGACTCCACTGCCCGTCAAATCACTCTAACCGACAGTAGATTTTACCAACGTAACAAGGAAGAATATTATCCCTCTGTAACAACAGTACTTTCGTACTTCCCAAAAGGAAAGTTCTTCCAAAGCTGGTTAAAAGACGTAGGAGCAAATGCTGACATTATAATGCGTAGAGCGGGTAATGAAGGAACCCAAGTACATGAAGCTATAGAAGCATACCTTAAAGGCGAAGAAATTCAATGGCTTGACCAATGGGGTAAGACAAAGTATAGTCTCTTAGTCTGGAAGATGATCCTAAAGTTCAAAGACTTCTGGGATACACATAAACCAACACTAGTAGAATCTGAAATACATGTATTCTCAGACGAACTTAAAATAGCTGGAACAGCTGACTTAATACTCGAAATAGACGGAAAACTATGGATGGTTGATATTAAAACCTCAAACTACTTACACGATACATACGACCTACAACTCGCCTGTTATACACAAGGGTGGAATGAATGTTTTGAGAGACCTATTGAAAAGATGGGTATACTATGGCTCAAAGCTGCAACCCGTGGAGAAAGTAAAAAGAAAGGAGTACTTCAAGGAAAAGGATGGCAATTAAAAGAAGCTTCTACACCGTTTGAAGAATGTAAGAGGATATTTAAACACCTTTACGAAGTTTATTTAATAAAACAACCCAACTTAAAACCAATAACAGAAGTGCTACCAACAAGCATTAAGCTAAATCCGTGATATTTATACAATATGACAACATTAACAAGTCTCCTTCGAGAAATCCTAACCGAAGGAGGTAATGTCTTCGGGACAACTGCACCAATAGAGAAAGATAAGATTGAACCTACACTAGAAAAGTTTGTTGAAGAGTTAGGAAGGGTATTTCCCAACAAAACCTCTGCTTTTAAAACCTTCGAGAAAATAGGTTCTGCAGGTAAGAAAGATATGTCGGGAGATATAGATGTAGCTTTCCCTGTAGCTCATATGACCTTAGACGGAAAGCCGGATTTAAAAAGCTGGGGATTAGATGAAGAGAAGTTTACCGAATACTACGATAGGATAAGAAAGAGAGCTAAAACGGCTACAGAATCCCAATCGCAATTAAGAGCAATGCTTACGTTAGTTGCTGAGAAGATTAACGAGAAGAGTAAAATACTCCAAGCAGATCCTAAATCTGCAGGAGCTAACTCTTTATTCTTAGCATTCCCACAATACGGAGTAGACGGTAAGAGACAATCAGAACTAATACAGGTAGATATTAATATTGGAGACCCAGAATGGTTAAGATTTAGTTACTACTCAAACATATACAAAGGAGTAGTTAAAGGACTACATAGAACTCAATTAATGCTAGCACTATTTACCGCTAAAGGTAAGATGTTTAAACATGAAAAAGGAGTTTTAGATAAAGAAACTAGAGAAGTAGAAGCTAGCACACCAAAAGAAGCTTTGAATCTAATTAATACTTTATATAACACCGAACTAAGTCAAGACCAGTTAAACGACTACTTTGAATTATCAGATGTCCTAGAAACACAATTAACAAAAGAAGATTACGGAAAAGTAATGGACATCTACATAAAGATATTAGACAATACAGGACCTACAGCACATATCCCAGAGAACTTAGAAAATTATTGGATAGCAAACCAAGAGAGGTTAGGTTTAAAAGGTAAAAGACTACCGGAAGATTCACCACTTAAGAAATACGCAGTATAATGTCAGGAGCAGCAGGAGGTAGTAGGATAACAAGAACCGCAGTAAAACAAACGGTTGAAGACTATACTGAAAATATACTTTCCAAGATAGAAGGCTTTAAAGATGCAAAACTATCCGGCTCTATAAATAGACCGGAAAAAGATGACTTCGGAGATATAGATATTATAGTAACTATAGAAACAGAAGACGATAAAAGAGTAGTTAAAAAAGCAATAGTAGAACTATTCGCTAGCCTCTCTGACGATGAACTACCTCCTCTACGGAACCCCAAGTACAACGGTAAAAAATCTATAAACCACGGAGAAATGGTCACAGTACTGTACCCTATATCTGACATGCCTGGAGAATTTGTACAGATAGATAATATTATAGCACTCTCTTCCGACGAAGGAGCTTTTAAGAAGACTATACTTGACTACCCCGCTGAACTTCAAGGAATAATACTAGGACTAGTTAAAACCCCCCTACTAGAGGAAAGACCGGAAGAAGTCTTTGCTCGAATGGGTATTAAAGACATACCAGAATTAGGAGAAAATAAAGAGTACGAATTTCATATAGATACTTCAGGACTTACCCTCCGTCTAGTAACATACGGAGCTAACTATAAAATTCTCGATAGTAATACTGTATGGCAATCAAAAAGCTTTACAGACGTTAAGACTCTACTAAAGGATTTTGACTTAGATGGAAGTTTTAATGCATTCATCGAACAAGTTAAGAGGTTAAAGAACGAACGCTCTAAAAATAGAGTAAAAGGGTTCTTTAAAAGATCTATAAAAGTAGGAGCAGCAGAACAAGGAACGTCTAAAGGAGACGTAAAACAAAGAGCCTTAGATACAGTAGCACAGATACAAGAGAGTAGAGCACTTCATACAAGAGCTAGGTTAACAACAAAATACTTAGACGAAGACAGTAAGAGTAGAATCGCTGTATTCCCTGGAGCTTTCAAACCTCCTCATAAAGATCATATTGCAAGAATTAAAGCAGCTTCTGAAAAAGTCGGTGACGATGGAAAGGTTCTAGTTATTATATCCCCTAAACCGAGAACAAAAGACGGGCAAGAGACAATAGATGCTAATCAAACAGTTGCAGTATTTGATCTCTATAAGAGTAAAGGAACATTACCTAATAATGTAATATTTAAAATATCAGATACAAACTCACCGGTAGGAGCAGCATACGCAGAATTTGAAAGCGACAGTACACAACCTTATATCGCTGTATTCGGAAAAGATGATAAAGCTAGGTTTAGCAGTATAGAAGATAACCTCCCGAACGTAGTAATAGATAGTTTTGAAGAAGCAGGAGTAGGTAATACATCAGCAACAGACTTAAGAATCGCAATCGCTAATAGAGATAAAGAAGAACTTGTAAAACTAATAGCACCAGGCGTTACAGCAGAAGAGTACTTAGATGCATTAGGTATAGAAGAGGTAGAAGAAATAGAAGAGGAAATAGAGGAAGAGGTAGAAGAGGAAAGGGATGAGGTATTAGAAGAGGAAATACTAGAAGAAGAAGAGGATGAAGACAGAGATACAAACCCCTGGGATAAACATGCTACTATGCTCAATAAGATGCAAAAAAGACCTGAGCTCCTTAAAGGATTATGGAAAAGTATTTCAAAAGCCTCTAGAAAAGCTTTAGTCTTATATTTTAGAGAGAAGAAACAACAAGAAACCGCTGCACCGGTTGAATCTATTAAAGAGCAGAGTAATACAAAGAATAACGTATTAAACGAGAACAGTACCTACTCTAAAGACATAGATTATAAGTTAAAGATTAGAGAGTTAACAGAACACATGTTGGAAAAAGGTATGAATATTAAACCTCTACCTAAAGTTACTTTTAAACATAGTAATAGCGCTAATGCTCGACTATTTAACGGTAAAACAGCCTACTATGAACCAGCAACAAGCACAATAGTACTCTACACAGAAGGAAGACATCCTAAAGATATTGTAAGATCATTCGCACATGAGATGATGCACCATATACAAAACCTAGAAGGTAGGTTAGGCAGTATTAACACCACGAACACTAAAGAGTCAGAACACTTAAATGATCTTGAAAAAGAAGCTAACTTAAATGGAACAATGACTTTCAGAAACTGGACTGATTCAGTAACTGAAAACTTAACTACCAAGATAGATACTTTCCTAACTGAGAACAATATAAAACTACCACCAGACCAGGAAGTAGTACTTCAAGCAGGTACTGAAGACCATGAAAGAGGTTTAATTGTAAAATGGAGAAGTGATGGAGGGTATGACGTAGCTTATTGGTATGGTACACCAGACAATATAGTATCAGCTGAACTAGTAGGAGACGGTGAATCTTTCGGAGACATTAAACATGTATGGTTAGGATATCATCCAGAATTAGATAGCGAAGAGAAAGTATATGAAGAAAGTTCAGGAGTAGACGGAGAAGTAGTTTGTAGAGGGTGTGGATGGATATGGGACTTAGAAAACGGAGGAGAAGATCCCTACCTTTGTCACAAGTGCGGTTACGACAACTCTCCGAACATAGGTGAACAACATAAGACAAGAGACCCGTTTGGATTAAATCAATACGCTAGAGAATTAGCTGCTGACCTGGAAGAATCCCTAGATCAAGACGAAACTACTGCTAGTAAAAAAAAAGAACTAAAAGAAGGAGTATTTGATACTATCACCAATAAAGTATCCTCTGACGTATTCAACAGTTGGAAGCAACAGTTTGACGAAGATAATAACGTAGGTAAGATATCTTTTAATGAAGAGTATGACCTCGTAGATAGTAAGGGTAGACAATTAGAATTCTACCTCGAAGCAGAATTAGAACTTAACCAAACAGAAGAGAGAGTATATAGCGCAGACGGAGGAGCCGATGCTGGAGACGAAGAAGAGTTCGACAGTAAAGGTACTATGAAAGACCCAGGACTCGCAGGAGATATAAATCTCAACTTCACAATAGACCCTCGAGACCTTCCAAAAGCATGGACTACCCTTTCAATGGACCTGAAAGACATCGTTAGACACGAGATAGAGCACTTAACACAGTCCGGATATAATATAATACCTAGTAAAAGTTTACCGGACGACCAAGAAATAAGAGACCGTATACTAATATACAAAACACTACCTGAAAGAGAGTATTATACCCTAGATAAAGAAATACCAGCAATGCTACAAGGGATGTACTTTAAAGCAAAGAAATTAAAGAAATCCTTTAAAGATGTAGTAAAGGTTTACTTAGATAGTAGAAAGGTTTCTCAAGAAGATCAAGAAAAAATAATTAAACGTTGGAAGCCTGCAGCAAAAAAGCTAAATTTACCAAACTTATAAAAGAAGTACGCATATTTATAACATATAATAAAACAATAGAATGAAAAAATCACATCTAAAAGAGCTAATAAAAGCATCAAAGAAGCACCCGGTTAAAGAAGCAGATTCTCCCGACATGGGTCTCCTAAGCAACTTAGAAACTAAGTTAAAAACTCACGACTGGTATTATATGATGTCAGATGATCAGAGAAAATATACTCGTGGAATAGATCAACAAAGAGAGATAAGAGACATTCTATTAAAGTTAGATAATTCCAAAGAAGCTAAAGAACTTTATAATAAGTACGCCCCTACTCATGAAGATGGTCCAGATATGAAAGTATCAGAAGAAGTAAGCGAAGACTATGACGCCTTAGAAGAAGGTCCTATGATGAATAAACCTTCAGCAGACATTGAAGAAGACGGGTATGAAGACGGTGAGAAAGCAGTTGAGATGTTTAGGTTTAAAGAATTACAAAACAGACCAGACTTATTATCATATACAAGAGGTTTTATACAGGGCATACGTGATAACGGAAGTTACTTTGTTAGCGAAACTAACTATAAGAAAGGTATGAATGAAAAAGACATGGGAGAGAGTAATAAGAAAATACATGAACAAGTAAAGAAAGCATTACTTAAAAAACTATTAAAAAAATAAAAGTTGCCGTCTAAGTAATAAATTCTTATCTTTAGGTTATAATAATATGGCATACAAGATAGTAGCAAAGACGGAACAAGACTTAGAAGAAGTCTTAAACAACATTAACAACTGGTTTAGTAATACTCAAGACTTTGAAGTAGGGTTTACCGAAGAGCGTAAAAAGTTCTTTAACCCCGAGAGTAAAGTAATCGAAGAAAAAAGTATTAACGTAATAACAGTCAAAGAGTACGCAAGTAATAAACAGGCTAAGGTTAAGTTTATACCGTTACTAAAGACTACGGAAATAAAAGTAGAGATTAATGGAGAAGGTGAGTTTTTAATTAAAAATAAGATCTCTAACCAAGTTAAAACTAAAGCAGTACTTAAATCCTATAACAAAGATACTCTTAAACCTATGAAGAGTACTGAGAAACAGTTTAACCTAACCACAACCGCTTAAACAATTATATATTGTCAGAATCAAAACTAAAAAAAGACTTTGCTAAGAAAGACGTACAGAGAATGCGAAACCTTATACAAGGTAAAGCAGGGGCGAGTACTACTATATCCTCTGGGTACAGTAAGCAAGTAAAAGACCGAGTAGAAGGAGAGACCTGGGAAGAAGACGAACGTAACTGGGTAATTAAGAATGGAATAAAGCAAACTGTATCAAAGCTACAAGAAGCAAGAGACCTTGCTAAAACCCCTTTATTCTGCCCGGAATGTAAAATAGTAATGAATCATCGGTACGATAAAGAATTCTACACTATTAACAAAAGATGCTTTGAATGTCAAGTTAAGTTCGAAACACACCTAAAGATTACAGGTAAATTTGAAAGCTATAGAGATGCCATACATAATTCTGAAATAGATAACACTATCGACAACTACGAACTGTGGGTAGACGATCTTATAAACAGTACTAATGATGGATTTATATCCGAAACAGGGGAATTAGAAAACTGGTCTAAAGGCGCCTCCACTGGATTAACTAAACAAAAAGAAGAAGCTATAGAATATCTCAAGAGCTTAAGAAAGTAAGACTATTTATAAACATGAATAAGAACATACTTAGGAACCTTATCAGGAAAGTAGTAACTACAAAACTGAAACCTACACGAAGTAATAAGTACGCAGGTATAAAAATATTAGAAACACATTCAGAACTAATACCAATACTAAGCGACCTGATGACCCCTGACTTCCACCTGTTCACTGAAGATATAGAATGGGTAGCTCCTTCTCCAAAGACGTATAGAGTAGTATTAAAGAATAAAGAGTTTTTTTACCTCTACGACTTAGGAAGATCTTGGGTAGCACAAGTCTCCGGTAAAAAGCACTACCTTCTAAACCTCGGAGAAGAGACAATGGCTGCAAAGGCAATATCAAAACTCCTCAGGTTTACCACCGCAGTAGAAGAAGAAGAGATAATAGATTCAGAAGAAGTAAGTGATATAGGTGATATGGGAGACGATACTTCCCCAGAAGAAGATATACCTACAGGAGACGACTTACCTGACGAATTAACCCCCGCATAGAATAAAAAATGGATACAATAGATAAAATACTTCTAGAATGGTCCTTCAGATGTGAAAAAGGTTATCCAGATCTTAGTAACGAAGAAGATATTCTAATAATAGAAACATTACTAAGTAATGCAGTAGGTGAAGAGTTTAAGCTAAACGAAAGAAAACACCCCTTCGAATACCTTAACTCTACAGCTCAAGAGGTAGGTAAAGAGTTAATTAAACAACTTAATCTAGAAGATAGCGAGATAGTTGCTCACTCTAAGAATAGAATTATAATATTCACCGATAGGAAGAGACAAGATATATTTAAGGAACTAGCTAACTTAGGGTACGAAAAAGGTACCATTAGAGGATCAAGCGGCGGAGGGTTTAGAACACTCGAAGGAGTAGAGATTATACACAAAAATATAACTTCCCCCGGTAATGCTGGATTGGATAATGAATATATCGTTGTTAGTAAAATTAACGAGTACATTGCAGAGGTAGGAGAACTAACTGTTATAATAAAAGCATTAGGTAATGGAGTAGAGGTAAAATACGAAGGTATAACCGGTGCTAAGGATGTAGGTAAAGCTACTGGAGATAATAAGAAAGCAGACATATTATTGCTAACCAAAGGTGCAGACTTACCAATCTCTATAAAAAAAGACGGACAGTTTAGATGGTCCTCTGCAATGAGAACCCACGGCGATGTATTTCATAAAGTTATAGGAGGTGCTTTTAAAGGCGAACGAGACGATTTGAAATTAATACCGGATGAAGACAATCCACGAGTTCTTAGAATGATGAACCCCAAGAACAACCTACCGTACGGACGAGTATTCGTCACTAATGTACCCGGTGTAGGACTTAAAGAAATGGCTTTCGGTTCAGACAACTCAAAAATAATTCAAAGAACATTCAGTGATTCAGACTTCTCTATCGAAGGTAATACTCTAACTATAAAAGCTACTAATTTATACCTAAACGTTGAAGATTTTGAAGATAAAGACCAGCCGATAATACAGTTCGAGAGAAACTCATCAAAAGCTACCTCACAAGATCCGGAGAAATATACAGGTAGGGGTATAACAATTAGAACAGTTCCTATATCAGTCATACCTAAACCCGGCAGTAAAGCAAACACTCTTACAGTAGATTGGAACGATATAAAGTAAAACGTAAAGGGTAGGGTACACTTTCTACAAAAGTAAAAAAGTTATTATAATGAGTCAAGAACTAAAACAAGTAATAAGACAGGAATACGTAAAATGTGCTAAAGACCCAGTACATTTCATGAAAAAGTACTGCTATATACAACACCCTCAAAGAGGTAGAATACTATTTCACTTATTTCCCTTCCAAGAAACTACATTAAACCACTTCCAAGATAATGACTACTCTATAATACTAAAGTCAAGACAGCTCGGAATATCAACTCTAGCAGCAGGGTTTTCACTATGGTTAATGACTTTTCATAAAGATAAGAATATACTTACATTAGCAACAACACAAGCTACTGCTAGAAACCTTGTAACTAAAGTACAGTTTATGTACGAGAATCTACCTACCTGGTTACGAGTAGGGTCCGCAGAGAAGAATAAGTTAAGTTTAAGACTAGTTAACGGATCTAAGATAACAGCTAAATCCTCTAACGCAGACGCCGCTAGATCGGAAGCAGTATCGTTACTGATAATTGACGAGGCAGCATTTATAGATAATATAGCTGAAACATGGGCGTCTGCTCAACAGACACTTGCAACAGGTGGAGGAGCTATAGTATTGTCATGTGTAGTAGGAGATACTTATGTAACTACCTCTGAAGGCATTAAGCAGGTAAAGGATTTTATAACGGAGAAGCAAGAACCCGGCTTTAATACAGTTAAACCTTACCACATACTAGGAAAAGGTAAAATTAGAGAAGGGCATCAATTCTACCGAAACGGCACTGTCCCCACCTTGAAGATACATTCTAAAAATGCACAACTAGAAGGTTCAGAAAACCATAAACTATACACCTTCTCCGGTAATACCTACGGGTGGAATAAACTAGAGACCCTGAAGGTAGGAGACTTTGTAGCAGTGCAGGGGGGGCACCGTATTTGGGGAAATAACGATACTCTAAACTACCAAAATATTGCTAAGAATAGAAAAAAATTAAACTTCAACACAGAGGAAATCACCCCGGACCTTAGTTACCTTTTCGGCCTCTACCTAGCAGAGGGCAGTTCTAACGGAACAACTACAATAGACATCACCTGCGGGGATGATCAAGATATAGATAGAGAACTTAATAAGTTAGACCTATATTACAGCAGAACCGATGGGAGATTGGCTAAAAGGCTCTGTTCTACCTCTTTAGTGGATATTTTTAATAAAGTAGGTTTTGAACTAGGCGAACATACAGCGCTAACTAAGTTCCTTCCTAAGAAGATACTTTCGATGTCGGAGAAGAATATAGCTGCCGTGGTTCAAGGAATGTTTGACGGGGACGGGTGTGCTACTGTAAAAGGATTAGTGACTTATGCAAGTATCTCTAAAGACCTAGTGGAGGGTTTACGTAGCATACTCTTAAACTTCGGAGTATATAGTAGAGTCTATGTGAGGACAGCACTGCATAGTAACGCATATGTCGCTTCAAAACGAGAGCAGGGTTGTGAATGGGCCTTCGAATGGAATAAACATAAACACGACTGTTATATTTTAGAGATAACCGGTGAAGGTTTAGAGATTTTTCATAAGCACATTGGATTCCGCATAGACAGGAAGCAATTAAATTTAAAGACATCAGTACATAACTATAAAAAACAAACTAGGAAATCCACCTTAGACTTAATACCGGCAGGAGATAACCTCATAAAATTGCTATATGACCGCTCAGAACTCTCACAGTACAGTTTTATAAAGGAATCTGAGAAGTCACTTAGCAACATCTTAAATAAAACTAGGAGTAGGAAAACTATTCATTGTTCAAGGGCAACCGTAAAGGTCGTTTTTAGTAAATGGAAACATTTATTAAACGAGGAGGAGCTAACTCACTGGGACAATATACTAGATGATAGAATACGGTGGAACATTATTAAGGAGATCACAGAAGGGGTTTCTGAGACGTATGACTTTTCTCTACCGGATAACATTAAAACAGAAGGGGAATGGTGTCATTCTGTAATATACAACGGTATGGTAGGACACCAAACCCCTTTCGGTACAGGTAATTGGTTCCATAAGACCTGGTGTGCAGCGGAGACAGGAGAAAATGCATTCTTACCTATCAAGTTACCGTGGTTCGTACACCCGGAAAGAGACCAAACCTGGAGAGATTCACAAGATGCTCAATTAGGAGATCCAAGGTTAGCAGCACAGGAGTGTGATGTTACATTCTCTACCTCTGGAGATACGGTAATATACGGCGACCTTATAGAATTTTATGAAGAGACCTATAGAAAAGATCCTGTAGAGAGAAGAGGGGTGGATAGAAACCTGTGGATATGGGAACCTGTAGACTATTCCAGAAACTACATGGTAGTAGCAGACGTAGCTCGAGGAGACGGAAAGGATTTCTCCGCTTTTCATATAATAGATATAGAAACGTGTAGCCAGGTTGGAGAATACAAAGGACAACTCCCCCCTAAAGAGTTTGCCCACCTATTAGTCGGAATATCGACAGAGTATAACAACGCACTGTTAGTAGTAGAGAATGCAAACATAGGATGGTCTACTATCGAAACAGTACAAGAACGAGGTTATACTAATCTCTACCATTCTCCAAAGTCTGGTAATGTTACCTCAGAAAGTTACTTCGACCCCCACGGGCTAAATACTAATATGACCCCAGGCTTTTCCAACACGTTAAAGACAAGGCCTCTTATAATAGCAAAACTACAAGAATCTATTAATGACAAGTCAGCGATAATACATTCAAAGAGAATGCTTGATGAACTAAAAGTCTTTATATGGAGAAACAATAGAGCAGAAGCTCAAGGAGGTTATAACGATGATTTAACAATGTCTTGGGCAATAGCGATGTATGTAAGAGAATCAGCCTTTAGAATACAGACTGGAAACGCTAACATCGTAAGAAGTGTATGGGAGAACATTACTACCACTAATAATAACCCAGACATAATCTATACTCCTCAAAGCGCCAACAACCCTACACAGATAGACAACGGTAAAGGAGGGTTCGAAGACATGTCTTGGATCTATAAATGATATAAGTAGCTTTTTCTGATATTTATAACTATATTATAAATTAATGGCAGACAAAAGTATATTAAACAGACTCAAAAGATTATTCTCCACAGATGTTATCATTAGAAATGTTGGAGGAGATCAGCTTAAAATAGCAGACGTTAACCAGATCCAGATGGCTGGTAATCTTGAAAATAACTCATTTCAAGATAAGTACTCAAGTATACACTCTACTAGCCCTTCATCAATGTACGGTAATCAACAAGCGTATAACTACCAAACATTAAGAACACAACTATACTCAGAGTACGATATCATGGACACAGACGCTATAATAGCATCTACCCTAGATATAATATCTGAAGAAGCTACCTTAAAAAACGACCTAGGAGAAGTATTACATATAAAATCAACAGATGAGAATATACAAAAAATACTTTACAATCTATTTTACGATGTACTAAACATAGAATTTAACTTAGCCTGGTGGATAAGAAACGCATGTAAATATGGAGACTTCTTCCTAAAATTAGAAATCTCTGATAAGTACGGAGTATATAACGTAATTCCTTTCACAGCATTTCATATAGAGAGACAAGACGGTTACGATAAAGAACACCCAATGTCTACTAGATTTAGGTATAATGAAGGAGGACTATCAGGAGAAAGTTACGGATACTATAGCACTCCAAACTCTAATGATACGAAAGCAGTATACTTCGATAACTACGAAATGGCCCACTTTAGGTTATTAACAGACGTTAACTACCTACCGTACGGTCGATCATACTTAGAACCTGCTAGGAAATTATTTAAACAATATACTATGATGGAAGACGCAATGTTAGTACATAGAATTGTTAGAGCTCCTGAAAAAAGAATCTTCTATATGAATGTAGGAGGTATTGCCCCAGCTGAAGTTGAGAATTTTATACAAAAAGCTATTTCGAAAATAAAAAAGACACCTTTCGTAGATCAACAGACTGGAGAGTATAATCTCAAATACAACATGCAGAACCTAATGGAGGATTTCTACATACCTATGAGAAACGGGGATACAACTACTAAGATAGATACATTAGGAGGTTTACAGTTCGACGGTATAAACGATGTAGAGTATCTACGAAACAAACTATTTGCTGCTCTTAAAATACCTAAAGCATTCTTAGGGTACGATGAAAACCTTAACGGAAAAGCAACGCTAGCAGCAGAAGATGTACGTTTTGCAAGAACAGTTGAGAAAATACAAAGAGTAATGATCTCGGAACTATACAAAATAGCTTTCGTACACCTTTACTCTCAAGGATACACTCAAGAAGAACTTGTAAACTTTGAATTATCACTAACAACGCCTTCTATCATATACGACCAAGAGAAAGTCGCCCTTCTAAAGGAGAAAGTAGACTTAATGGAATCAATGAAAGCAACTAAAATGTTCTCTAGTGACTGGATGTATGAAAACATATTCCACTTCTCTTCCGAAGAGTACGAAGAAATGAGAGATTTAACTGCAGAAGACGCTAAGAGAGAGTTTAGAATGTCTCAAATAGAGGAAGAAGGTAACGACCCTATGCAAACAGGAAAGTCTTACGGAACACCTCATCAAATTGCTGTAGCATACGGAAAAGGTAGAGTCTACGATAGACCTGGTAAAGTACCTACAGGTTACGATACAGACGAACCTAATCCTGTAGGAAGACCGGAAGAAAAAGCAAGCTTTATAAATACACAGGATGACCCGCTTGGACAAGATAGGTTAGGACGGGAAGCAATGAAAGAGAGTACCGAACCTACTCCTAAGAAAAATAAAGTAAAACCACCACCACAAGAAGGAGTTAATAGAGAATACCTTAAGCATTCTAAATCTTTAGATGACCTTAAAGACAGGAAAACTCTACTTTTTGAAAAAGAAGAAGCAAAAGGTTCCCTATTAGACGAGTCTCAAATAAGAGAAGAGAAATAAATCACTATTTATTAATAATACACCAGATAAGTAAGTAATATTTATGATACGCCACTCAAAGTATAAAAACACCGGTCTCCTATTCGAACTGCTAGTAAGACAGATTACTGTAGATACAATGAACGACTCTAACTCCCCTGCAATTACAATCTTAAAGAAGTATTTTGTAAACACCGAACTTGGTAAAGAGTACAGACTCTACGAACAATTGGGAAGCTATAAAAACCAAACAGAAACCAAATCAGAGATAATTATAAGCTCCCTACTAGATGCCTCCGTTAAACTAAACAGAACTAAGGTTAAAAAAGAAAAATACAACCTAATTAAGGAGATTAGAGGTAAATACGATGAAGAGAAGTTCTTTAAAGTAAAGGTTGGTAATTATAAAGTGTATGCTGCATTCAATAACTTGATAGAGAATCAGAATAATAGTAACATTACTCCGGAAGATACTATACACAATAAAATAACATTATTAGAACACCTTATTAAGCCGCTACCTACTAAAGTAACAGATGCCTTAATGGAGGAATACAAGGAATACCCTAAAGATGTTAAAATGTTAACACATCGCATACTCCTCGAAAAGTTTAACGAAAAGTACGAACATCTACTTCCTGAACAGAAACGTGTACTTAGAGAAGTAGTAACCTCTATAGATAATACAAGTAAACTTAGAGACTACCATAACGAAAAGATAAACGAAATTAAAATAAGTTTAGCTACTAAGATGAAGAACACTGTAGACGAGGTAATTAAGATAAAGTTACAAGAGGTATTAAAGTACATTAAACCTATTGAGAAAACTAAAACAGTCTCTGACGAGAATATTATAAACCTCCTACAATACTACGAACTAGTAAGCGCTCTATGAAAGACCCTAGAGACAAACAGAAAAACTACCTAAAGCAGCAGTTACGGGAGATGAGCACCTCTGCAGGGGCAGGTGCATATAACACGCCCTATGCATTTAACGACGGTAAAGGTGCGAAAAACACAGTGAGAAACTACTACCTTAAAATGGGATATAAACTAGTTGACAATGCAAAGCTTAGAAAAAAAACAAAAGGATTAGATTATAAAGATCTATGGAAATAGCACTAAACAGTAACACAGTACCTATTTATTAGCAATGAGAAGCCTACAGAATAATTACAACCTTATTAAAGAAGGTAAGGGGAGTAAAGAACTTTTCTTAAAACAAGTAAGAAAAGAATTTCCACAGTATATTAGTAACATTCAAAACTTTACCGAAGCCACTACTAAGCTTAAAGAGAAAGGTATAATATCAGAAAACACTTCCGGCAATTTACCTGCCCCTGTAGAAAAGATAAACTGGTTTAATAACTTTGCAGAATGTCTAACCGAAGTTAAAGCTACAGAAAAAAAGACTAGTTCAGAAGTAGAAGCACTTTCAGCACATAATTTCGACTACAAAGAAAAGAGTAACGTAGATAACCTAATAGGTGCAGAAGTACTAAGAGGGTTCTACGTAGAGATGAACGACCCGAAGAACAAAGATAAGACACAGGATAAGATAGAAGCAATCGTTATAAAGAACCTTACTAAGGATCCTATATACTATGTTAAAAACGGACAGTTCGGAGTAAAGGGACTAGGTTATACTGAAACACCGGTAGAAGAATTAAAAGGAAAATACAAATCAAGCGGATACGGGGACATGCCAATAGTAGTTAAAGAACATAAGACTGAGAACAACTCAACACCTCTTAAAGAAGGATCACCTTTCCCACGTAAACTTGGAGAGTATGATAGTATAATAGGAGACATGTTAACTGCAACGAGTAATATGGTAGAGTACGTTAGAGACCAAGCTCCTGCAATGAGAGCAAATATTTCAAAAATATACGATGCTATAAGTAAATTTGACGCTATACTAGCTTTCAAACAAAGTAATATCCCAGAAAATGTTGAAGAAGATACTACAGACGAATCTCTAGAGGCATTACAACGACTAATAGACGAAGTAATAAGTACTAAGAAATAACATGAGTAAACTACTAGTAGAAACCAACATATTTCAACCCCTAAAGACTACCTTAACTGAGAATAAATTATCCAGTAGAGGAAATCCCTTAGTACACGGTATCCTTGCAACAGCGGAAATAAAAAACGGTAATGGTCGATACTACTCAAGGGAATTATGGGAGAGGGAGATAGAAAAATATAAAATTAGCGTATCGGAAAACAGAGCAGTAGGGGAGTTAGATCACCCAGATACTACTGTAATTAACCTTAAGAACGTCTCACATAATATAACCGACCTGTGGTGGGAAGGAGACAACATAATGGGTAAGATAGAAATACTACCCACACCTTCCGGTAATATACTAAAAGCTCTTATAGAGTCTAATATAACTGTAGGAGTATCTTCCAGAGGAACAGGATCCTTAAAAGCAGGTTCTGCAGTAATGGAAGTACAGAGTGATTTCGAACTACTCTGCTTCGATTTCGTATCTACCCCATCTAACCCTGGATCATATATGAAAGTTATGAACGAAGGATTAGGTAATAACACAGTAAAGTATACTAGAGCTAATCAAATTATCCAAGAGATACTCTGTAGCTTTGGAAACTGTCCAGTATAATAATATGTAAAAAAGAGGTTTTCTTATAAAAGAGACCTATATATAATAGTAGATGTTCATAAGAGCATTTTTACATATGTACTATCATCTAATATAGTACTTAAATTTAACTTAACACTTTATTGTGCTATATTATATTAAGCGCAGTTCCCAAACAAATTTATTATTAGGAAAATGAAAAACAACCGAAATTTATTTAAAGAAGCTATTGCAGAAGCAAAAGCGGTAAAAGAAGTTTCTATTGCCAATGCTAAGGCAGCATTGGAAGAAGCACTTACGCCTCGATTAAAGACTATGTTCGAACAGAAACTAGCTGAAATGGATGCAAAAGAAACACACACAGAAGACGTAGACGAAGAAGAAACAGATGAAGTATTCGATCTTGAAGAACTCTTAGCAGAACTTGACAGTTCAGATGAGGAAGAAGAAGAAGAAGCACCTGAAGAAGATGACTCGGAAATGGATTCTGAAATAAGCTCTGAAGAGGATGTAGAAATTGACTTTGACAATATGTCAGAAGAAGATTTAAGAACATTCATCGAAGAGGTTGTAGACGAAATGATTGAAGCCAACGAACTAGATGTAGACTCAGAAGAAGGAGACGCAGAAGAAGAGGAAGTAGATATTGAAGATTTAGACGGAGAAGATGAACTTGAAATTGAAGAAGGTACCGATAAAAGTACTTCTGAAATGAAAGATCATGAAGAAGAGGTTATTAATGACAGTGCTCATCAAAGTAAAAAAGATAAGTACATGAATGAAAAACTTAAGAGAGAGGGTAAAGAAAATAAGGAACACCTAACCAAGTTAGAAGCTGACCTTACCGAAGCCGTTACTGCCGTTAAAGACTTACGAACCGAATTGAATGAAGTTAATTTACTCAATTCAAAATTACTTTACTTAAACAAGATTTTTAAAAGCACAAACTTAAAAGAATCTCAGAAAGTAAACACTATCGCTGCTTTTGATAAAGCAGTAACAGTAAAAGAAGTAAAACTAGTTTACGAAACACTACAAGAGAATTTTATAAAAGTATCTCCGAAAGAGACTACGAAAAAACTTGTTAGAGAATCTAAAAACTTCGCTTCTGCTGCTATTATTGGAGCTTCCCCAAAACAACCTGTAATGGAAGTTGACCCGATGATTACTAGAATGAAAAAACTTGCAGGTTTAATTTAAAGAAAAAACAACAATAAAAAATGTCAACTGTACAACAATTATTAGAATCTGCCAATCCATGGCACAGTCTGCAATCTGACGCTGTTAGATTAGCAGGAAAATGGGAAAAGACAGGCCTTCTAGAAGGAATGTCAGACGATATAGACAAGAATAACATGTCTATGATCCTCGAAAATCAAGCAAAGCAACTAGTAGTAGAGCAATCTTCTACAGGAACTGGAGCTAGCTTTACTGCTGGTTCTGGTGAGCAATGGGCCGGAGTAGCTCTTCCATTGGTAAGAAAAGTATTCGGTCAAATAGCAGCAAAGGAATTTGTTTCTGTTCAACCTATGAACTTACCTTCTGGATTAGTATTCTTCTTAGACTTCCAATACGGAACTTCTAAAAACCCATTCACTTCTGGAGACTCTACTTACGGAGATACTTCTGCAAACTTCGGTAACACTTCTACAGGAGGTCTTTATGGAGCAGGTAGATTTACTTACGCAACTAATCAAACGTCTTCTGCTGGTCTTACTGTAACTGCTGCATCTGCTTCATTTGCCGATGTAAACTTCAATAGCGACTATTCTGCATCTGTTGCAGCTGGTGTTCTTGATCCTGCAGTAACATCTGTTAAGAAAATAACTCTTGCTAATGTTGCAACTGCACTTCCAGCATACGATATAGAAGCTATAAGAGGATTCATGATTAACTTCGACGCAATTACTGACGCTGACGTTCTTTCAGAATTCACTAAGATTAACGGTACTGGAATTGAATTCCTAGTAACTGGTACAGACGCTGACGTTAATACGTTAAACAATGCTACTGTATTCTACAATAAGCAAACTGCTGCCAACTCAAGAGGCGATTTCGAAGCTGGAGCTGCTTCTGCCGTACCTAACGCAGAATCTGAAACTGAGATTGTAATACCACAAATCAACGTGTCTATGAGATCTGAAGGAATCATTGCTAAGACTAAAAAGTTAAAAGCACAATGGACTCCTGAATTTGCTCAAGACCTTAACGCTTATCACTCTCTCGATGCAGAGGCTGAATTAACAAGTGTAATGTCTGAGTATATTTCATTAGAGATTGACTTAGAGATACTTGATATGCTAATAACTTCCGCTGCTGCTGGTACTGAGTACTGGTCTGCTGCTAACAACAACTTCATCAATGCAGGTAATACTGGGTTTGATGCTGCAGGTGTTAACGCTGGAGGTTTCTACAACAGCCAAGGTGCATGGTTCCAAACTCTTGGAACTAAGATGCAAAAACTATCTAACATTATTCACCAAAGAACATTAAGAGGCGGTGCCAACTTCTGTGTAGTTTCTCCAACAGTAGCTACAATACTAGAAAGCATACCAGGATTTGCTACAAACTCTGACGGAGATGTAAGTAAAGGTTCTTATGCATTCGGTGTCCAGAAGATGGGTCAAATTAACAGTAGATACACTGTTTACAAGAACCCATATATGAAAGAGAATACCATCTTAATGGGATTCAAAGGTAGTCAGTTCCTAGAGACTGGAGCAGTATTTGCCCCATATATCCCTCTAATAATGACTCCATTAGTATACGATCCAGATACTTTCGTACCGAGAAAAGGTCTACTTACTAGATATGCTAAGAAAATGGTTCGTCCAGAGTACTTTGGTAAGATCTATGTAAGCGGTCTAAACACACTGTAAGTTCTACTAACGTAATACCATAACTAAAAGCCTAGGTTAACGCCTAGGCTTTTTCTTTTTAGAGAGCTTGTACTTCTCACTTAGTTTAACTATTTATAAGAAAGTTATTATGCCACAAACAAGTAATCACCATACTGATGAGGTTTTTAAAGAGAAGCGAAAACTCAAAAGTCCAATTAAGTTTGGAATCACCTTAAACGAAGAGCAGAAAAAAATTAAAGCTCAAATACTTCAACACCCAATAACAGCGATAAAAGGTAAAGCCGGTAGCGGTAAGTCAATGCTCGCTATACAAGTAGGGCTTGATTTACTACTTAACAGCCAGATAGAAAAACTAATTATAGCTCGACCATATGTAACAGCGGGTGAAGATTTAGGATTCTTACCAGGAGGAGTGGATGAAAAGCTATCTTACTTAACAGCGCCAATGTACAGTATAATGTTTGACCTTATAGGAAAAGAGAAAACAGAAAAATTAGTAACGCAAGGGAAAATCATTGTCTCCCCCTTTGGATTCCTTAGAGGTAATACCTTCTCTAACTGCTGCGTGATCATTGATGAGGCACAGAATGCCACTATGAGACAAACGGAATTAATGATAGGACGTCTAGGTAGAAACTCAAAAATGATCTTCTGCGGAGATATATCACAATGTGACCTTAGGAATAAGAAAGAGTCTGGTTTTGGTTTCTTTGGAAGGTTAGAAATGAATATAGAAGGAGTTCAACTAGCTCACTTACTACAGAACCATAGACACGAAATAGTAGACCCTATCTTAGATGTCTTTGCTGACTATAGAGACTAGTATAAGTTGCCTTTAGGTAATAAGGGTACTATATTAATGTTATATAACTATAAAAGTATAAAAGTATAAAAATGGAAAACAGCAAGTTAACAGAAGAGGAACTAAAGAGTATTAAAGATCTTCAAGCATTAAGACAAACCACAGTATTAGAACTTGGAAATTTAGAATCTTACCAGTATGATATAGATACTAGAAAAAAAGAACTACATAACACTTTAGATGAAATAAAAACATCAGACTTAAAGCTAGGTAAGAGCCTTAACGAAAAGTACGGAGATGGATCTATAGACCTAGACAAAGGAGAGTTTATCTCGCAAGAAAAAGCATAAACATTGAATCTTCCTGTCATTGTTGATATTTATAACTAAATAAAGATGGCGGCAGGGAGATATTCTTTTACACTAGAACAAGGGACTACTGTAGATTTTGAATTACAGTATAAAGGTTCGGGCTCTATCCCGATTGACCTTACCGGACATACCGGTAAAATGGAAATACGTTCACTATACTCAGGTTCGGGAGAAACCTATGTAACATTAACATCAAGTCTTAACGATACTTACGTCAAAAAAGCAGACAATGCATTTTTAAGTTTCTCTGGAAGTAGTTTAAGTAACCCGACAACAAGCGGCAGTATAGGTATTTATATAGGTTATGAGCTAGCCAGTAGTTTAAACTTTTCAGGCGAAGCATACTATGACCTAGAGATAACATCTGGAGCTTTAAGAACAAGGGTATTAGAAGGTAGAGTAAGATTATCTAAACAGACAACTGATTAATAGATGTCTGGACCAGTTCAAATAACGGTTGATATAAACATCAAAGATGTATTGGTAGAGACTGCTCAAAATACTGTACTTGTTATTAGTAATAAATGTTCATCTCAAATTGAGATTACTCAACCGGTTACTAAAGTTATACATATACTATCCTCAAACAGACAACTGACTAGTACATGTCCGAACCTACGGAAATAACGATTGATTTAATTCCGAATACTGTAATGGTAGAGACTGTTCAAAATGAAGTAACAGTAGAGACTATTCATAACACGGTAAACATTGTCGATAACAACTGCCCTCCGGAGATTGAAATAACATTACCTGTCACTAAGGTCGTACAAGTCACATCACCAGGCCCTCAAGGAGTACCGGGAATTCAAGGAATACCAGGACCCCTAGGAGCACCCGCTGACTTTATAGTAACCGGAAGCGTATCCGCCTCCGTACACCTAACAGAGGATATATTCACACTTACATCAGCATCAGTAGATATCTTCTCAATCAACTACAAAGGAGTAGTACTACTAAAAGAGAACGTTACAACCCCAACCGCTACCCGAGGAGGTATATTCTTTTCAGGGTCCGGTGATCTTTTCTTCGGCAGTTGATATTTATAAATACAAATACTTAGAACCTAATACTTTATAGTAGAAAATGGCGAATTGGAAAAAAATTATAGTCTCCGGATCATCCGCAGAACTAGCATCCTTATCTTTAGATACATCTTTAACAGTACCTAACGGAGGCACAGGTTTATCAACCTCAGGTATAGGTAACTTCCTTGTAGGTAGTGGAGCAACTTCACTAACAACAGTAGGAAGTAACGGCACTGGGACGGTCGTAAGGACCCTAGGAGCAACTGGTTTAAGCGCTACAGGTTCATTTACTGGTTCCTTTATAGGAGATGGTTCCGGACTAACAGGTGTAGGCGGTACAGTTACTAACTCACTAACAGACGGTAACGGTATTGCAAACTTCACTTTTAACGGATCAGCTCCTACAACAGTTACTGTAGAATTAAACGGTAGTACCTTAGCATTAGCTTCTTCAGGAATAAGCGTAGCAAACGCTGGAATTACTGCAACCCAGTTAAACACATCAATAGCTGGAAGCGGCCTAGACGGTGGCGCTGGTACTGCACTATCCGTTAAGGTAGATAACTCTTCAATAGAAATATCATCAGACACATTAAGAGTTAAGGCAGCAGGTGTTACCAACACTATGTTAGCGAACAGCTCTATAGTATTAGGTACAACCACTGCAGCATTAGGAACAGCAGTAGCAACTGTATCAGACCTAAAACTTCTAGATACAATAGCAACTGGTTCATTTACCGGATCATTTACAGGAGACGGTTCTACATTAACTGGAATACAGACAGTATTAAGTATAGACGCAGACAGCGGTGGAGCTAGTATAGTAAGTATACCCTCACAAACATTCACTATAATAGGCGGCAGTAATATTACTACATCAACAGCTGGACAATCTATAATAGTTGGTCTAGACGCAAGTCCAACAGTAACAGACTTAATAGTAAACGGAGACTTAACAGTAAACGGAACCGCTTCATTTGCAGATACACAAAACCTACTAGTAGCAGATAGATTTGTTTTATTCGCTTCTGGGTCTTCAACAGCAGGAGACGGTGGACTAGTCGTACAACAAAGTACTCAAAACTTCGGCGACCTGTTAGGATATGATGCATCAGCAGAAAGATGGGGAGTTGATACAGCTTTTAACGCTGCACTATCAACATTCACACCGGAAGCTTATATGAGCGCAGTAGTAGATATAGATGCAGGTCAAGCAGATGCTGCAAAATACCAAGAAAACGGAAATATAAAAGTAGACAGTGGAGAAATCTACATATACTCATAAAGAATAACAAATTAAAGTCATGGGAATACTAAAAAACGTTAAAGAAGAACCCTCTAAGAACAACCTCTCCCCGAAAGAGATCGAGTTCATACTTAATACTCTCCGAGATTGTTCTTTTAAAGGATCTCAAGTCGTAGACTTATATCATACGGTTTTAAAACTACAACAACAGTATAAATCTCTAACCGGATAATATTCTAAGTTGCAAAACAGCTTATGCTACCTATATTAAAGGTATGTATATAAATCAAAAACTAAACACATTAGAAATTCAAGTACTCCTCAGCGCCTTAAATATAATAACTATTAAAGGGTCTGATGCTAAAACAGTTGCTAACCTTCAAATAAAGTTAGAGGACTCACAAAAAGACATTGCTAAGAAGATCGAGGTAGAAGAAGAGAAAAAAGAAAAATCTTTCCAAGAAATGAAAAAAGGTTAATATTTATACTAAATTGTAGGCCTTTAAAGGAAGTGGGTAGTTTAAGCTATAACCAACCGCAGTTAACTTATGAAAGAAGAAAGAATCTACGAGACTACAAGTCTCATACAAAACCGGTTTCTAAAT
>Ga0222644_1000203_pt1 | contig 26315 bp, 28 predicted proteins | sample AntAcemetagen291_FD_179800 | JGI IMG/M metagenome (GOLD analysis project Ga0222644, IMG submission 179800) | Saline water microbial communities from Ace Lake, Antarctica - #291 | ecosystem: Environmental > Aquatic > Non-marine Saline and Alkaline > Saline | place: Antarctica: Ace Lake...
CATACAATTTCACTTGGGACTCGCCTTGTGTAACCTCTAATCAGCTTACAAGTTCAGGCCAATTTTACCATAGCAATCGACAAATAACAAACTGGTACTATTTCTATAACATCGACTACGGAATCATCGAAATATCCAAAACCGACCGCACCGAAGTGTGGGAACTCATACGTTAAAACCTTTTAAAAATATGTGCAAATCATGAAAAGCAAAACAACAATTCTTCTTACGGCTCTTTTGAGCGTCATTTTCATTATGGCATCGCCTACTACAGGCTATAGTCAAATCACCAACTATTGTAAAGATGGAGCAGGTCCTGGCTGGTGGAAGCGGCTCTGGCAAAAACCTTATAAAAAGCGAGAATCAGCTTGTTTTGGCAGGTATGCTCCAAGCGGTTTTGATGCGGTAAAACCAAAAGTAGTTTGGGATGCTTCAAAATCTGGCTTTGATCTGCAGAAAAAGATAGATGATTTGGCAAACTACCTAATTGATGACAAAAACCAATCTAAAAACAGATGGCTGCGTTACTATAATGAAATCTTCCAAAAAGCTGATAAAACTGAGTTCAATGATTTTGATTATTGGAATAACAGTTTAGATAATGAAGACCCTGGTCATCACCGATTTTCGGGTTATTTTGAAGCAGCAGCTACTGCTAAGTATGCAGCGTTTGTATACATAGTAGGTGTGATACGAGTAACTAATCCTGCCAATGAAGAAGTATTAATGAAGTATAATGACCCAAGCCTAGTGGCTATGGGTATAGACGGCATAGCTGAGCTAAATAAATATAGAGACCGAGCAATTAACATACTAGAACACTTGAAAAAATCGGGAAAACAAGACTTCAGACCTGCTCCTACTATGATGATAACGTATGGACACTATAGATACAAAGAAACAATCGGTTTTTTGAGTGCGTTTGAATTACTCCGACTTTCGACACTGACAAATAATAGAGACCTACAATATTGGCAACTAAAAAATGCAAAGCTTGCTCTACAAGGTACAGTGAGAAATCTATACCAAAAAACGGGAGTATTTATTGAAGGTGCTAGTAACAATCACACACTTCAATATGCAGGAGCAATGGGCTTGGCGGCTATTGTCCTCCACGACTGTGGCAGTGGCCGCTGGAAAAAGACTTGGCATCCATCTAAATGGGCGGGCAAAGCGAATTGGCATATAGAAAATACATTATTCGAAAACAATGATCGACAGAGAATGACTGAGGAAGATGAGATTGTAGCAAATCATATCGAACTTTTCAACCAAAGTATTTATACATGTGAAGGCTCTATTAACGAGACTTTGATTGAACAAAAAATAAGATCTCTTGTTGATAATTACAAACGACAAAACACTTAATAAAAAAGGTGTAACCAAAAAAGTGCAAAACAAATTAGGCGAATGCACATAAAAGTGCCTAGATTTAAAGTCTTATTCAGAAAGACGGAGGGAATTGACCCGATGACGTCTTAGCAACCTCTACTTAAATGTAGAAAGGTGCCAAATTCAACTCAGCAAACTTTTGTTGGGAAAGATAAGTTAGAAAAAAGCTATTAATGTCTTATTTAAAAAGGACAAAAAATTAAAAAGCTCCTCTGACAAGTCAGAGGAGCTTTTTAATTTTAAGCTTTTCCGACAAGTTGTTTCTCACAAAATCTTTTTGAATATGTAAAAGTAGATATATTAATAAAGAATTAAAAAATGAGCAATTTAACAAAAAAGACAAACGCGTTACACGCAGGTCACGATCCTGCATTAACTGAAGGAACCAGAGCTGTTCCAATTTATCAAACATCTTCGTATGTATTTAATAATACAGAGCACGCTGCTAACCTCTTTGGTTTAAAGGAGTTTGGCTTTATTTATACGCGGTTAAACAATCCTACAAATGACATTTTAGAAAAACGATTAGCATCAGTAGAAGACGGGGTTGCTGCTGCAGTTTTCGCTTCCGGTACAGCGGCTATTGCCTCTACTTTTTTGACGCTTTTAAAGAATGGAGATCATATGGTATCTTCTAGCAGCTTGTATGGAGGCACATTCAATCTATTGAATGTAACTTTACCTAGGTTTGGTATCAATACAAGTTTGGTAGATGCAGACGTTATTGAGAATTTTCAAAAAGCAATAAAAGATAACACAAAGGCTATTTTTATTGAATCACTTGGAAATCCAAAACTAGATGTATTGGATATAGAAGCTATCGCAAAAGTTGCTAAACAAAACAACATACCTCTGATTGTAGACAACACAGTGGCCAGTCCTGCATTATTAAATCCAATACAGTACGGAGCTAATATTGTCATTCATTCGCTGACTAAATTTATAGGTGGACAAGGGACTTCATTAGGAGGAGTAGTCATAGATGCAGGTACTTTCGATTGGACCAATGGAAAATTTCCGGAATTTACGGAACCTTCAAAAGGATATCACGGTCTAAAATATTCTGAGGCTTTAGGCGAAATTGCATTTATCGTAAAATTAAGATTGGAAGGATTACGAGATTTTGGAGCTGCATTAAGTCCCTACAATGCTTTTCAAATCATACAAGGCTTAGAAACTTTAGACGTGAGAATAAAGCAACATTCTATAAATGCCTTAGAGCTTGCTAAATGGTTAGAAAATCAAGAAGATGTTTCTTGGGTAAACTATCCAGGACTTAAAAGCAGTACTTATTATACATTAAGTGAAAAATACTTGCCAAACGGACAAAGTGGTGTAGTAACTTTTGGACTTAAAAACGGATTTGAGGCAGCAAAAAAAGCGACAGATGCCACTAAAGTTTTTTCACTGCTAGCAAACATAGGTGATACAAAATCTCTCATTATCCATCCTTCAAGTACAACCCATCAACAACTTACAGAAGCGGAACAATTATCTGCGGGCGTGACTCCTGATTTAATTCGACTTTCTGTAGGATTAGAGGATATTGAAGATTTGAAAAATGATTTGTTACAAGCTTTTAAGGCCTAAAAGGGACAGTTAAAACAAAAGCTTTTTTGAAAGTATTTATAAAAACTAAAAAATCAGTTCTGTAAAGTATGAGCTGGTTTTTTAAAATAGATTTCGACAAATCAGTATCTGTAGATAGAAGAGTTAGAGATCTTAACCTTATGGAATATACTAATTTAATACGGAGTATATGTATATAAGTCAACAGACACTATTGCTAATATATTAAGTGATTTTAAAAACCAGAAGTCTAGATACAACTAATATAAATACACTCCTTGGCATTTCTGATACTGCACAATTAGGAAAGAAAAGAAGTTAATTTCAGCTAACCTTAAATGCGGATACAAATAGAGCGAATCTCAATAAATAAATGATAAAAGTAGACAATAGAAAATCTGATCTACAAGAGTCACTGGATTATTTCCATTCACACTAAGACAAGAAATGCGTTTAAAAACTAAAAAAATACAGAACTTTAAGACCATAGGAGGTGCTCATTATAAGACAATGAGTGTATCCTATCAGGTATTTGGAAAAGAAATACATACTGCTCCAATTGTCCTAATTAATCATTCATTAACAGGGAACTCAGATGTAATGAGTCCAGAAAATGGCTGGTGGAAAGACATAGTGGGTGAGGATAAATTAATAGATACAAATCGGTATACCGTTCTAGCATTTAATATCCCTGGAAACGGATTTGATGGCAATTTAATTGATACTTATAAAGACTTCACCACACAGGATATTGCTTCTATTTTTCATCTTGTATTATATCAATTAGATGTAACAGCACTGTTTGCAATAATTGGCGGTTCCTTGGGTGGTGGTATTGCTTGGGAGATGGCTTGCCTATACCCATCACTGTCCTCTTATATCATCCCGATTGCTGCTGATTGGAAATCTAGCGATTGGGTAATTGGTCATAATTCTATTCAAGAAAATATTCTGCTTAATTCCAAAAAGCCAGTGGAAGATGCCAGGAAAATGGCGATGCTTTTTTACCGAACACCTCTCTCTTTTACACAAAAATTTAATCGTTCAAAAATTAAAGACTCGTCGATATATAATGTAGTATCATGGCTCGATCATCACGGTAAAAAATTAAAGAACCGTTTTGAACTAAAAGCATATTTAATGATGAACCATTTACTTACTTCTATAAACGTAGTTCAGGAAGGACGGACCGTTGAAGAAACATTGAGTAAAATACAGTCTACCATAATTCAAGTGAGTGTGAGCAGCGATTTATTTTTTATCCCTGAGGAAAATAGTATCACAAAAAAAATACTTGATAAACTAGAAATCCCCAATGAATATTTTGAAATCCAATCCATACATGGTCACGACGCTTTTCTAATCGAACACGAACAAATTAATGACTTTTTAAGTCCAATATTTAAAAAAACATATAAATGAAAATACTAAAATTTGGAGGTAAATCTCTAGCAAACGGTCAAGGAATAAAAAACGTTCTGTCAATAATTGCAGATAAAATCAAAGATAATAATGAAATAATCATAGTGCTATCTGCAAGAGGAGATTCCACTGATCAATTAGAGGAGTTATTAGAATTGGCAAAATCCGATAGCAATTACGAAAATCAACTTGAAGAGTTTAAAACTTACCAACTAGAACCACTTAAAACAGTAAACTTAGATCTAGAATTTAACCTAATCAGTACGTTGTTAAGAGGTGTACGGTTAACTGGTGAGTATAGTCTTAAATTAAAGGACTCATTATTGGCTCAAGGTGAGCTAATCTCAGTTAAAACAGTATCTGAGCTACTGAACCACTCAAGCATCAAAAGTATATCCATAGATAGTCGCCTATTTTTTAAGACGGATGATACTTTTGGAAATGCTACTATCGAATCCAAGATATCCAAAACTACAACTATCAGTTACTTCAATAACTTACCGCCAGATGTACTGCCTATAGTAACTGGATTTATTGCTTCTAACCTAAAAAATGAAACCACAACACTAGGTAGAAATGGCACCAATTACTCTGCTACATTAATCGCAAACTATTTAGACATTCAAGAAATAGAGAACTATACCCACGTAGACGGAATCTTTACGGCAAATCCTGAAATAGTCCAAAATGCTAAAGTCATTAACCATATCAATTATATAGAAGCTAGTGAATTAGCCAGTTTTGGAACATCGCTATTGCATACGAAAAGCATCAATCCGTTGATTGCCAAAAATATTTCTCTGCAAATATTGAATACGTTTAATCCAACTAATAAAGGGACCTTAATCAGTAATAAAACAACTCCCGGGATTAAGTCCATCTCCGTACAAGAGGAGGTAGCACTGATAAATATCACTGGGAAAGGGTTGTTAGACAAAAAAGGTATTGATTCACGAATATTTTCTATCTTAGGTAATTTAGGAATAAGTGTAGGTATTATTTCACAAGGTTCTTCTGAAAAATGTGTCAGCTTTATTATTCCTAAGCAAGAAAGCTCTGAGGCAAATAAAGCCCTCCTAAAAGAGTTTGAACCTGAAATTACGCTTCGAAACATACAAGATATAAGTACCGTTGAAGATATTTCAGTTATAACTATTATAGGTCAGAACATAGGAGACTTCTCCTCTTCTTTGGACTATCTTAAACAAAATAATGTGCCTATTCTCCTTATTAATAACACTCTAACTGGAAGTAACATTAGTGTTATTATCCATAAAAAATATTTAAAAAAGGCCGTAAATGTTATTCACTCCCAAGTTTTCGGGGCTGTGAAAACAATAAATATTGCCATCGTAGGTAAGGGAAATGTTGGCGGCTCATTAATGAGTCAGATATTGGTTTCAAAACAAAAAATACTATCCAAAAAGAAATTAAACTTAAATGTATTTGCAATAGCTGGATCAACTAAAATTCTATTAAAAAAAGAGGGTGTTTCAGAAGATTGGAAAAATGAAATCGAATTGCTAGATGATAATAAAAACACTACCTCAACCATAATCGAGTACGCAGAAAATAATCATTTGGAAAATTTAATTCTTATAGATAATACTTCCAGTGAGGAATTTGTAGGGAATTACACCCGTTATATTGAAAATGGATTTGATTTAATATCCTCTAATAAAATAGAGAACACTCAAGCATATATTAAATATAAGACACTGAGAGAAGGCTTAGTAAAGTACAAGAAAAGCTATCTATACGAGACCAATGTAGGTGCAGGATTACCCATAATTGATACCATTAGAATTCTACATGAATCAGGGGAAAATATAACGCGAATCAAAGGTGTATTCTCTGGATCATTGAGCTATTTATTTAATTCATTTTCAGAAAGTGATAAACCTTTTAGTTCTTTTTTAAAAAATGCTATAGCATATGGATATACAGAGCCTGATCCAAGAGAAGACCTGTGTGGAAATGACGTGGCTCGTAAATTACTGATTTTGGCAAGAGAATTAGGCCTAGAGAACGAGTTTGAAGAAATCGAAATTGAAAATCTCATACCCGAGAACTTGAGAAGTGGTGATACAAAAACCTTTTTAGATAATATACAAGATATAGATTCTCACTACACAGCACTACGGGATGAGTTAGAAGAAGGAAACGTACTTCGTTATATAGGAGACCTATCGGGTAATCTTCAAGAAGAAAAAGGCGATTTGAGTGTCAAATTAGTTTCCGTCCCAAAAAATAGTGCCTTAGGAAACCTGAAAGGATCCGATTCTATTTTTGAAATTTATACGGAATCCTATCAAGATAACCCCATAACTATAATAGGTGCTGGAGCAGGGGCTGAGGTCACAGCAAGAGGTGTTTTTGGAGATATATTAAGAATAGCAGAAAAAAAATAACTACTTACTGGAAACCACGTGAATGCGACATAACTACGGGGATGTGCGCTATTTAACTAAATGAGTGGATTAAGGACAAGATGTAAGGTGGTGTCTGTAGCTTCAGGAGCAGTATTTTAGACGTACGTCCTTAGAGAGCAGCACCTAAACATTCTCCACCCCATATCCGTTAATATCACTATGCACATTACCAAAGCGGATATTACTTCTATGGATCGCATTGAGCGACTCCATCTCATCAACTCACTTTCAGGTATTAAACCTGTGAATCTCATAGGCAGTGCAGATGCAGATGGCAATGAAAATCTTGCCATTTTCAGCTCTGTAGTACATCTAGGCAGTAATCCTGGTCTCTTTGGATTTATACTCAGACCTCAAGGCGATGTGCGAAGAGATACCTATGAAAACATACAAGCTACTGGGGTGTATACCATCAATTTTGTGCATACTACTTTTATGAAAGAAGCACACCTTACATCCATAAAAGCAGAAGATAATGTGAGCGAATTTGAGCTAAGTAGACTTACTCCGGAGCATATTGCAGATTTTAAAGCTCCGTTTGTAAAAGAAAGCACTATCAAACTGGGAATGTCATTCAAGCAAGAAGTACCTATAGAACTCAACGGCACTAGCCTCATCATAGGGCAAGTAGAACATATAATACTGCCAGATGGAGCAATGGACGATGGCGGACACTTTGATCTGGGAGCTCATAAAGTAGCTGGACTCAGTGGACTGAATACGTACTACTCGCTAAAAAAAGAAGCTCGATATCCGTATGTACGGGATGAGTTTACGTTGGAGGATTTAGAGTAGTGGTTAGTGAGCCTTCACATCCAATAATCATCTCTATTCGTACTAAAACTCTTCACTGCATCCAAAGCACTTTGCCTTCATTTTCACAAATGGCAACGGGAAACCCATAAGCAACGTAGATAAAAGAGCCCAATTCCCTGTAATACGTGGATCGCTGACATTGGAGGAGCCACAAAAGTTGCACGCTTTTATATTTGGATCATTTCCTTCATCTATTTCTAGATCAGACGAATAGTCTGTTTCTAAAATTTTAATCGCGTGCTCTACGGCTACTTCTGGCACTAGTAACTTGACCCCACCTATGGCGTTAGAATAGAAATTGTTAATTTGAGCAGTTAACTCATCACGTAATTCACACGATATATCTTGAGCCTCCAACTTGCCTTTAGCTAAGTGAGCCTCGTGAGGATACATAAAGGTTTTTATGAGAATCATTTCCATGTTTCCAAAGATAGAATTTTAATCTACTCCCATAATAAAGTACCTTTGAGGACACAAGAATAGCATCTAGTAAAATATAAGTGAATCGAGTTAGACCAATCATATTGACCCTTGGAGTGATCGTAATTCTGACAGGAATGTGGGCATATCCCAAGATCGACAAATTTATCAAAGTGGACCGATGTTTAGAAAACGGAGGAAAATGGAATCATGAGACCCAAGAATGCAAATTTGGTTCTACGGAAGAACAAACTCAATCCCCACAAAAATGATAGCTTAAGTGACCACCAGCTTGTTGACGAACGAAGTAAAAAGACTTATGCAGGCTCGAAATATTACATTGATTTGGAATCCCAAAATATTGATAGATTCAGCAAGACGATAATTACTAATCCAATTATCGATACTACATATTTATTCAAAATTTGGACTTTGGACCCCAACGGCCCTCACGCAGATTTTTGGTTTAAACGAACTGAATTTTATGTGGTGGACTATGATGGAGATGGAGCAATGCCATATAAATTAGATAGAGACAGCTTGACTATATTTCACACTGATTTTATCCGAAAAGGAAGAATCGTTTCCGTGGGTAAAGACACTTTAAAAATCAATTGGAGTGAAAGTGAAAACCTAACCGAATACACAGAATGGGAAAATCAATAAAACACTATGCGTAACATTCTGTGAAGTGAATACCCTACAGGATACGAACCACATCCAAACACCTGCATTAATTATAAAAATCAAAACAGAACTTTAACAATGACTACACTAAAAATAGCACTAGACTGGACACCAAACATCAATCATATCGGGATATTTATCGCAAAAGAGTTAGGATATTACTCCGAAAAAGGACTTGACCTTGAAATTTTAAATCCGCTTGATGATAATTATGCAACCACTCCTGGCAAAAAGCTAGAGTTGGGTGTAGCAGATTTTGCCATTGCCCCTTTTGAGACCGTAATAAGTCTGAATAACAAAAAAAATAGTGTAGACGCTATTGCGGTTTTCGCCATTTTACAAGAAGACATTAGCAGTATCGCTTCTTTAAAGTCATCTAACTTAGACTCCCCAAAACTGTTAGACGGGAAAATATACGCCTCCTACAAAGCTCGCTACGAAGACCATATTGTCAAAGAAATGGTTAAAAATGACGGTGGAAGTGGAGATATGAAACTGGTCTACCCTGATAAGTTAGGCATATGGAATACATTATTAGAAGGGACCGCAGACGCCACATGGATATTTGATAATTGGGAAGGTGTAGAAGCAGAGACTAAGCATATAGAATTAAACAAATTCTCCATGTCTGAGTACGGTATTCCATACTGTTATTCGCCCGTTATTATTGCTAAAAACAACCTTGCCATTGCCCACAAAAACGAGTATTCCAATTTCCTAAAGGCAACTCAAAAAGGGTATCAATATGCCCTAGAAAATAAATCTAAATCCACAAGCATATTAAGAGAATACCTAACAGATTACGACAAAGAGAATGTTGATTTGCATAAATCTCTTAACATTACAGCTTCGTATTTTGGTGACGAGAAAGCATGTGGGCTTATGAAACCTGAAAGAATTGATCTGTTTTTAAAATGGCTCGTAGAACATAGTTTAGAGAGCAGTACCATTATTGATCAACACTTATTTACAAACGACTTACTAAAATAGCAAGACCTTTTCATACTCGACCTCACTCACATGAGGACCAAGCACAATCCGCAGAAAACAAACTTTTGTACATGCTCTAGGGACTCTGTGAAAGAGAAGAAACCTTCCCGAAGAATAGCTCTACAAAATGCTAGAACTATCGATAATCTATTTTAGCGATTAACTAAGTTCAATTTAAACCAGAGGTTCATTTGCAACTTAAATGTGGCAATTATTAAACCACTCCTGTACATAAGATCTGATTGAAGAATTAGTATGCTAAAGAAAACAACGAGCATACAACAACGACTAAAAAAGGATAATTACCTTTGTGTACAGTCAAACTCCTAGGCCACCTCTTCACAATACATTTGAAGAAAAAACATCTTAAATAATATAGCATGAAATACATACTTTTATATATCTGCATTTTGATTAGCTCTATTGGGCTTTGTCAGACCGTAGACTCCTCTTATGTTGACGGTAGATTAATAGCACGACTAAATGTTGGCTCTACTCTTAACCTGGATACGTATGATTCCACGAATTTGCTCTTTAATAGTGCAATTGAAAGTTTCGGTATAGACTCCATTTCAAATCCCTTTACAGGATTAAATTCTAGCTTAGACAGAACGTATAGACTCTTTTTTAAGGAAGCTAATCTGATTGATTCCTTGGTGATAGTACTTACCCTTTTAAATGAATTTGATCTAATAGAAAAAGAGCCTGGATTTTATGTTTCCAATACTCCTAATGATGCGGAGTTGTCTTCTCAATGGTATTTAGGAAAAATAGATGTGTTCAATGCTTGGGATATCACTTCGGGAAATGGGACTGTTAAAGTAGCCATAGTAGATAATGCAGTAAGTACAGTACATCAAGATTTAAAAGCAAATATCTGGGATAACCCAAATGAAGCAGACAACCTCTTAGACGATGATTTAAATGGTTATACAAACGACTTTCACGGCTGGGACGTAGCAGACAATGATAATAATCCCAATCCTCCATCTACCGCAGCCGAGTCCAGCTATTTCACTCACGGTACGCACTGTGCAGGTATTTCTGCAGGATCTACTAATAACGGTATCGGTATAGCTGGAGTCGGATATAACCTAACCATAATTGCCGTAAAATGCTCTCCAGACAACAGTGACGGCAAATTTTTATCAAACGCGTATGACGGTGTGTATTACGCTATACAAGCAGGTGCCGATATAATAAGTATGAGCTGGGGCGGGTCCGGCGGATTATTCACTACTGGACAGAGTATAATCCAAGCTGCTTCGTCTGCTGGTATTGTTTTGATAGCTGCGGGTGGTAATGAGAATACATCTAAAGACATTTATCCAGCTGCTTACCCAAGTGTGATAGCGGTAGGAGCTACGGATAATAAAGACATTAAAGCAAACTTTTCAAACTTCGGAAGCTACATTGACATTATGGCTCCCGGGGTACAACTGTACAGTTGTTTATCAGGTGGTGGTGATGGTTACGGATATAAAAGTGGAACGTCTATGTCTTGTCCCCTAGTGGCAGGTGTAGCTGGGCTTATCTTAACCCAAAACCCCAATCTGTCTCCCACTGAAGTGAAATCTAGAATAAAAGACAATGCAGACAATATAGATGCTCAAAACCCAACGTATACCAATGCTCTTGGAGCTGGTCGGATCAATGCTTTCAAAGCATTGAATGGGATATCTACCTCCGTAGAAACGAACTCTTTAGTTAATACTTTAAACTACTACCCTAACCCAACGAAAGGAATTCTAAGATTGAATTTAACTCCGACGGACATTACCTTGACCAATTATTTGGGTCAACTAATGGATGTAGTACAGGTAGGTAACACCCTAGATTTACACCATCTGCCAAATGGGATGTATACTCTTCGAGCTCTGACAAATAAAGGGTGGGAAATTCACAAAATAATTAAGGTGAATTAATCACTGGACTTCCTTGTTAGGCATACTAACTGATAAGGAAACTTCGCCTCTAGACTAGGCAACTAAACTGCCAAAACTTACTATGATCCGGTGATAGGGGATGATGGTAGAAATGGCAAATGTGAGAATTTAGGGTCACGAAGGGAAAAACACAATAAAGGAATTTTACTCCACTTCCAAAAGCACTTTAACCTCCTCTTCTAACTTTGGAAGGTGATTTATAATACTACCCCAAAGCACAGCATCGTCTACTTTATCATAGCCATGTATTACAAAATTACGAGTGTCAATAATTTTTCTTGCGTGCGGTATCTCCATTTCAGGATAGGACTTGACCAATGAATTCGTAGCCTCACCTATTATCCCAATTTCTGGCTCTACTGCTCTTCTCAGCATTTTACTCTACTGATAATCTTTGAAATCTCTATTCTCTCCTATGTGATCAAATATAGACTCTATAGACACCAAAATATCATACAGATATTTCTTAGTACTAAGCTGCATAAACTAATTGTTTAGTCCTATCAACAGAAGAAATAAAATAAGGATTAGATAGTGAGGATTCAGTAACGAGATCAATCTCTTTTTCAAATAAATCTACCAATTGCTCTCTTAGACTGAAGTAGTTTTCTGAATACTCCGTAGGTAATAACTCTTTACTAAAAGACACTAAAAAATCTATATCAATCGTAGGATGCATTCTATCAGAAGATGCACTTCCAAATACATGCAATGTATTAACCTTTAGATTTTTACAAATCTGAAGTAGTTGGCCTTTTTTATCTTCTATGAGTGAATTCACTTTTATAAAGATAGGATTTTTGAGAATAGTAAAAGTACTCGTATCTTTTGAGTAACTAAACGCACACTATTCGTATCAAAACAACTCCAACTGTTGCTCTCTCTCCGGGTTTTCCAAAGCCAGTAGCTTCTTCTTAGCAGATAATCCTCCAGTATAGCCCACTAAGCTGCCATCACTTCCTATGATACGATGACACGGGATTATGATAGCCATGGCATTTGCTCCATTGGCAGTGGCCACCGCTCGGATTGCTTTCTCGTTTCCTAGCTTTTTAGAGAGTCCTAGGTAGGTCTCTGTCTCACCATACGGTATAGCATTGAGTGCGGTCCATACCTTTTGCTGAAATGAGGTTCCTACTATCTGTATCGGGATATCAAACTCTGTAGATCCTTCATGAAAATAGGCATCTAGCTGTCGTATAGTTTCCTGCAGCACAGGACTAGATTGCTCTATAAACTCAGCATTTAGTGCAGTCCTTATCCTTGCATCTATTACACTTCTCATTCTTCTATGCAGCCAGTCTGCTATACACAGATCGTCTCCGTGGCTACCGAGCAATAGTTCCCCTACAGGCGATTTATAGATTGTTGTGCTTATTTTATTCAATACTCCTTCTAGTTAGTGATACCATTGAGTGGCAAAATACGGTTTTCTAATGCATAATCTGGGTTAAATTTGCACACGAATTTGTTAAAAAGTTCAGTTATACAATTATTGAATACCATGCACAGAACACATACTTGCGGAGAGCTAAGAGCAGAACACATAGGACAAACCGTAACCCTAAGCGGATGGGTACAGACACGCAGAGATTTTGGAGGAATGACTTTCATAGATTTGCGTGACAGATATGGTATCACTCAGCTCGGTTTTAATGAGGAGCAAGACAAAGAACTAAATGCTCGTGCTCGCTCACTCGGACGTGAGTTTGTGGTAAAAGTACACGGTGAAGTAATAGAGCGTAGCAATAAGAATGATAAAATAGCTACCGGGCACATCGAGATCAAGGTGACTGAATTTGAAGTGCTAAATGCATCTCTCACCCCACCTTTTACCATAGAAGACAATACGGATGGTGGTGAAGAAATCCGCCTAAAGTACCGCTACCTGGATCTACGTAGAAATCCGATACAAGAGAAACTAGTACTCCGCAGCAAACTCAACAAAGCAGTGCGAGATTACCTAAACGACGCTGATTTCATAGACGTAGAAACTCCATACCTTATAAAATCTACTCCAGAAGGGGCACGAGATTTTGTGGTGCCTAGTCGCATGAACGAAGGGCAGTACTACGCACTTCCACAGAGTCCACAGACCTTTAAGCAGCTACTTATGGTGAGTGGTCTAGATAAGTATTATCAAATCGTAAAATGCTTTAGAGACGAAGATTTTAGATCAGACAGACAGCCTGAGTTTACACAGATAGACTGCGAAATGTCTTTTGTGGAGCGAGATGACGTACTGGATACTTTTGAAGGATTAATTCGCTCTGTCTTCAAAAGTTTAAAAGACCTAGAACTAGGCGATATACCAAAACTAACCTACGATGAAGCCATGAGACGCTTTGGTAGTGATAAGCCAGATATGCGTTTTGGGATGGAACTAGCAGATCTAGATGACGTAGCTAAAGGCAATGGTTTTGGAGTATTTGATACTGCAGAAAGTGTAGTATCCATCAATGTGACCGGTGGAAATAAGTACACCAGAAAAGAGTTAGATGCTTTCACAGACTGGGTGAAGCGTCCGCAGATAGGAGCTCTAGGACTTATCTACTGCAGAGTAAATGAGGATGGAAGCTATAAATCTTCGGTAGATAAATTCTTTGACCAAGAGAAACTAGCACAATGGGCCGAAAAGTCTGGCAGTAAGGCAAATGACCTCATACTCGTGCTCAGCGGTAAAGCTGAAAAAGTACGTAAGCAAATAAACGAACTCAGACTGCACATAGGTGACTTAGAAGGATTACGACCAAAAGATAAATTTGCAGCTTGCTGGGTAGTAGACTTCCCGCTAGTAGAGTATGACGAAGAGAGCGATAGATGGCATGCCATGCACCATCCATTTACCTCCCCCATACCTGCAGACAGAGATAAAATGGAAACTGATCCAGGAGCCGTAAAAGCTAACGCATATGACATGGCCATCAATGGTATGGAAGTAGGCGGCGGAAGTATCCGTATACATGACAAGGCTCTACAAAAGCGTATGTTTGACTTACTTGGATTTACTCCTGAGGAAGCACAAGAACAGTTTGGTTTCTTGCTCAATGCATTCGAGTACGGAGCACCTCCGCATGGTGGTATTGCTTTTGGGCTAGATAGACTGGCAGCCATACTTACAGGTACAGACTCTATACGTGATGTGATAGCATTCCCTAAGAATAATATGGGACGCGATATTATGATAGATGCTCCTGCACCGCTTAATGCGGACCAAAAGAAAGAACTAGGAATGTCTTAGTCTATTCTGCTGGCTTTAAACATAGCTTCTTGGTACGTATTGGAGCAATCTGCCAACATAGAAGTCATGCGTTTCGCACCGTCTCGGTCTTCCCCTCCATTGATAAGAAGGTATTCTGTCTTTGTAAATTCCTTTAGTATTATCTCAGTAGTACATGAGCAATACTCCTTCCTCTCAGATGGGTAAATTATGGTCATACCTGCTCCATCGTCTAGGCAGTTTACTATCATAGTCTCGGAATCACCCGCCTTCCATACTATATCCTTTGTTTGGTAATTGTAAATCAGTTTAACCACTATAAGTATGACTACTAATACCATTACTCCTATCGCTATATATTTTTGCCACTTATTGGTCATTGTCTATTTCTTTGATGCAATGTTATTCATTCTAAGCATATTTCATTTTCTTTGAGAAGTAATAAAATTCAGATGCAAGTAAAAGCCGACAGTCCATATCGCTACTTTTCGTAGATACCTGAAGATAGCCAAATGATTTTTATTCAATAATGCACGGCCATGAAAGACAATATGCCTATTGAACTTCATCCGCACTTCATTGGTCTAGCTTCGCAAAAGAATACTATCTTCTTTTATCCTATGGGGATGTATGCTAGTGAGGAATTAACTACTTTTCGTATTTTCTAAAAACTCCACTAACCTATTCACCGCCAATCCCCTGTGGCTCATATCAGACTTCTCATCCATCGTCATTTCTGCAAATGTGTGGTCGTATCCATTAGGTGTAAAAATAGGATCATACCCAAAACCACCCTCTCCACTTCTCTCAGTAGTAATTTCACCTGCACATATCCCCTCAAAACTGTACTCTTTTCCCTCCCAGATGAGAGCTACCACAGTTCTAAATCGAGCTTTTCTATCAGATTTCCCCTTCAGGTTTTCCAATAGTAAATTCATATTATCTTCACTCTTCTTTTGCTCACCCGCATAGCGAGCAGAGTACACTCCTGGATCTCCATTCAGTACTTCCACCTCTAGTCCTGTATCATCTGCAAAGCAGTTTTCGCCTGTCTTTTCATATACTTGTCTTACCTTTTGCAGTGCATTGGCATCTAAGGTGTTTCCCGTTTCTAGTAATTCGTCTGGGAAGACGTCAGCATCTAAACCCTCTATAGTATACTCTGGCAGTTTAGCTCTGATTTCAGCTATCTTATTGACATTTTGCGAAGCAAATATGATTTTCATTATCAGCAAATATATGTTTTGTAAGACCTTGTCCGAGAAGCAAGTTCTTACTTCTGATCTGCAGGTGTATTCCTACCAAAAATTTACCATCTTTGCCTTGCTATCGAACCACAAACACCCATATCATCTAAACCGCTCGCTGAGCGTGTACGCCCTATCTCACTGGATGAGGTAGTAGGTCAGCAGCACATCATAGGACCTGGAAAGCCGCTACGCAAAGCCTTAGAGTCTGGAGCAATGTACTCCTGTATCTTTTGGGGGCCTCCAGGAGTAGGTAAAACTACACTGGCTCAGATTTTTTCTCACGTACTCAATAAGCCTTTCTTTCAACTCAGTGCTATCAGTGCTGGTGTAAAAGATATCCGAGAGACCATAGAAAAAGCCAAGAAAACAAAGTTTATGGGCAGTGGGGGAAGTGCTATTTTATTCATAGACGAGATCCACCGATTTAATAAAGGACAGCAAGATGCTCTATTAGGTGCAGTGGAGCAAGGCATCATCACCTTAGTAGGTGCCACCACAGAAAACCCCAGCTTTGAGGTAAATGCTGCACTCCTTTCTAGATGCGAGGTTTTCATACTTCAACCCTTAAAGCTAGCAGACCTCAAAGATTTAGTAAATCAAGCGTGTAAACGCGATGATTTTCTGAAATCTAAAAACATCACTATAAAAGAGTGGGACGCTCTAGTGCAGGTAAGCGGTGGAGATGGAAGGAAACTGCTCAATGCTCTAGAAATCATCGTAAACTTTAGTGATACTAAGACCGTCACTATTACGAATAAACTGGTAACAGAAGCGGTACAGAAGAAGCTAGCCATGTTTGACAAAGGTGGTGAGCAGCACTATGATATAGCTTCAGCACTCATCAAAAGCATAAGAGGCAGTGACCCCAATGCTGCTGTATATTATCTAGCCAGACTTATAGAAGGCGGTGAGGATCCTAAATTCATCGCTCGTAGATTGATCATATCTGCCAGTGAAGATATAGGCATGGCTAATCCCAATGCTCTATTACTAGCCAATACAGGTTTCAATGCTGTAGCCAATGTGGGCTACCCCGAGTGTAGAATAATATTATCTCAGATTACCGTATACCTGGCTACTAGCCCTAAGAGCAATGCCAGCTATCTGGCCATAGGTAAAGCACAAGCTCACATAAAAGAGACGGGCGATCTATCCGTTCCTCTCAGCCTTAGAAATGCTCCTACTAAACTGATGAGAGAGCTGGACTATGGCAAAGGCTACAAGTATTCGCACGATTTCCCTAACAACTTTGCAGAGCAAGAATTTATGCCTGCGGAAATAGCTAATGCTAAATACTATGAGCCTGGAAACAATGGTGCTGAAATAAAAATCAGGGAACGGCTAAAGAGCCTCTGGAACGATAAGTACGGATATTAACTGGCTCTCAGTCCAGAACCTTTATAGAAAGTTTTTCTATTTTTTGCTCGGATGCTTCTAGTACCTGTATCTCAAAATTGTCTATCACAAAAACATCACCTACACTCGGTATCTCCTCCAGATTGGCAATCACAAAACCACCTAGTGTTTCATAATCACCGTCGGGGATATTTAATTCATACTTTTCATTTACAAGATCTACCTCTAGCTTAGCAGCTAAAGTGTACACTCCACTTTCAGAGACCAGCTCGTCCTCTTCTACCTCGTCATGCTCATCTTCTATTTCGCCGAAAATCTCCTCCATGATATCTTCCACTGTGATAATACCAGCAGTACCACCATATTCGTCCACGACTAGAGCTATACTTTTTTGAGTGAGAGAAAACTCATTGAGCATATCATTCGCACTTCTAGACTCATTAGTGATAAGTATAGGAATCAAGATAGACTTTATAGTTTGAGGTTTTTTGTGTAAATCTATGTGATGAGCAAATCCTATTATATTATCTACGTTTTCTTTGAATACTAATATTTTAGAGTGTTGTGATTCTATGAAGAGTTTCTCCAACTCCTGTATAGTACTGTCTATATCTATAGCCGTCACTTCTGTACGTGGCACTAAGCAGTCACGCACTTTTACATTGCCAAAATCTAAGGCATTTTTAAGTATCCCTGTATCTACATCCTGCTCCTCCCCTTCATTATTGCTCTGGGCAGATTGAGATATAAAGTGGTCTAGATCTACCTTGCCAAAAGCAGGCGTCTCCTCTGAAAACCCCCCTCCCATCAAACGATTTAAAATGATATTACTGAGCCAAATTACAAATTTAACAATAGGCCAAAGCAACACATAAAACACCTGAAAAGGATAAATTAATATGCTTAAAATTCCACTTGGGTTTAATCTAAAAAGTGCCTTTGGCAAAAACTCTGCAGTGATAAGTACAATAACCGTAGATACAATAGTAGCACTAAGCAATGCTAAAAAAGCTGTATTTTCAGTATAAGGAGCATACTTCTCTTCAAAAAAAGGCCTGAAAATCTCCTCCATTGTGATTCCATACACTACTAAAGCAATATTATTACCTACCAAAATGGTACTGATAAATTTACTTGGAGATTTAATATAACTAGAGCACATTTTGGCCCAGTGTTTCCCTTGGTTGCTCTTGAGCTGTATGCGTAGCTTATTAGCAGAAATAAACGCTATTTCTAAGCCAGAGAAAAAGGCTGAAAGAACCAGCGTGAGTAATACAAGTGAAATCGGTGACATCAATATGAAGTACAAAAATACCACATTAACACTTACCTATTTAAAAGCATCTCAAAGGATTGACACAAGAGAGCCTTTAGCCAACTCTCACTTTTCGCTATATTCGTCATATTATTAAATATGAGTACTACAGATAAATTCAAAACAGTAATGACCGAAGGATATACATTCAAAGGAGATTACATATTACTAGGAGGTGCAACTATGAATGGGAAGTCTGTAACCGACGCTCAAACAAGAGCATCAATCAAAACCTTCAATAGACATGGTCCCATATCCAGTGTTACAATCAAAAAAACAACACTTATACTTACCTTAATACTCACACTATCCTTTGCAGCTTGCAAAGAGGATGTAGATGATATAACAGGCCCATTTATTGAAGAATATGAAATCTTAGAATTATCAACAGATTTCGGCAATATATATCTTCACCTCTATGATGAAACACCCCTACACAAAGCCAACTTTGATAGTCTAGTAAGGGCTAGATTTTATGACAGCACAGAGTTTCACAGATGTGTAGATAATTTTGTGATACAAGGTGGCAGTCCTACGAGTAAGGACGACAATAGACTCAATGATGGCAGCGGAGGACCAGGCTACACTATTCCTGCGGAGATAGATTCTACTAGTTTCCAGCATTTCTATGGAGCCCTAGCTGCCGCTCGTACTGGCAACATGTCCAATCCAGAAAGACGTTCCAGTGGTTCTCAGTTTTATATAGTGACAGACACCTCTGGTGCACATTTTCTAGACGGCGAGTACACTACCTTCGGCAGAGTACTCGCTGGAATGGATGTAGCTAAGGCCATAGAAGGCCAGCCCAAAAATGGAAATGACCTTCCAAACGAACGCATAAAAATGTACTTGAAATATGTGCAACTAAGTCAAGCACAGTTAGACGAAAAAGGAATAGTACTACCCCTATAATTATAAAAAATGAAAATTAGAATAAAAGATAACTCCATACGATATAGACTCGCTCAAGGTGAGGTGACAGAGCTAGTAACCCTTGGCGAGACATGGTCTAAATGCCAGTTTCCGTCTGGAGAACTTGTCTACGGAGTAATGGCTACTGATGCAGATGAAATTAGCAGTGCCTTTGAGAACAGTAAAATAATTACCAAAATCCCAAGGTCATTGATGAATAATTGGGATATAGATCAACGAGTAGGTTTTGACAAAAAAACAGACGACCTCTATATCTTAATAGAAAAAGACTGGCAATGTCTAAAACCTCGTACACACGAAGATGAGAGCAACCTATATGCTAACCCCGGTTTGCAACCCGAGGCGAGCGAATAGAATCAAACCAAAACCGGGGCGAACGTGTAGAGCAAACCCTAAAAGAGTAAAAGTCAAAAGAAGAATATAAAAATGTCACATTCATACTTTAGCGTCTATCTGCATTATGTATTTGCCACCAAGAAAAGGCAAAACGACATTACACCTGAAATAGAAAAAACGTACAAAAAGGTGTTTGCATCTATATGCCAAGACCATGGGTGTTTTCTTATGGCTGCTAATGGCACGGAAAATCATGTATACGTTTTAGTCTCACTTGGCAGAGAGGCCATACCATCTAAGCTTATCCGAAGTCTAAAATCCATGTCCTCCAAAGAGATAAATGAACAAGAACTAAGTCCTAAAAGCTTCTCTTGGCAAGTCGGATACGGTGTTTTCTCAGTAGGACGGTTTGAAATAAGTAAGATAAAAGGATATATAGCAAAGCAAAAAGAACATAATAAGACCATTTCTTTCGATAAAGAATACGAGCTAATGCTCGAAGAAGCAAAACGCTATGCTCCTCATTAACCCACGGTTGCAACCGTGGGCCAATGCAACCGTGGGCCAATGCAACCGTGGGCCACTGCAACCGCAAGCCACTGCAACCGTGGGCCAATGCAACCGCAAGCCACTGCAACCGTGAGCCAATACAACCGTGGGCCAATGCAACCAATAACCAATGCAACCGCGGGCCAATAAACTAATGAACGAAGGACTAAATCATATAAAAATCCAAAAATCCAAAAATGGTGAAAACCGTGAAGTAGAAGATGTAGTAGCCGTAGAAGCTCCGCTAGAGCTTCAGATACAGCATTTCACAGATGAGAAACCAACCGCTATCTCCGTAACTATGCGTACCCCTGGAGATGACGAAGACCTTGCTCTAGGCTTTCTATTTACCGAAGGACTGCTAACAAGCTACAAGCAAGTAAAAGCTGTAAAATACCAAGGAGAAAATATCGTAAAAATTTATCTGCAAGAAGGAGTAAAAGTAGAACTACAACGTGTAGAACGAAACTTCTATACCACTAGTAGCTGTGGAGTATGTGGCAAGGCAAGTATAGAAGCCATCACCACCAAAACTCAATACAAAATAGAAAACAAAGCTGAGCTGACGGACGAAGTACTCTTTAGCTTAAAAGCCAAACTCGGCGAGCAGCAATCCCTTTTCAGTGCTACTGGCGGAATACACGCAGCTGCACTATTCAGTGAAAGAGGGGGGTTACTGCTAATGCACGAAGACGTAGGCAGACACAATGCTCTAGACAAACTAATCGGCGAGACATTTCGTAGCCGAAAATTACCGCTGCAGAAAAGCATCTTACTACTCAGCGGTAGAGCAAGTTTTGAATTGATACAGAAAGCAACTATGGCCGGTATAGGTACTATAGTCTCGGTGGGTGCTCCGAGTAGTCTGGCTGTAGACCTCGCCAGAGAAAATGGGCAAACATTGATTGGCTTTTTGAAGGAGAGCAGTTATAATAGGTATGCGTAGTTCACATTCTATTTACTATCTTTGAAACTATGACGATAGTAGAAAGACGGAACTTGCTATTAAAAAAAATAGAAACCATAGAAGACGACAATCTTTTAGAGGCTTTGAACGCAATTATCGAATCGGATAAAGCAGAAATTGTACAATTCACCAAAAAGGAAGAAGAGCAAGTACTAAGAGGTCACAACCAGTACAAAGCAGGAAATTTTAAGACTGCAGAAAAAATCGAACAAAAGATTAATCTGTGGCTAGAACAGTAGTATTCTCTGCTGAGGCTGAGCAAAACCTAGAAGAAATCCTATCTTATTGGAATACTCGAAATAAGTCAACTGTCTTCAGCAAAAAACTCATCCGGGCCGTTTTGAACGCGGGTAATCAATTAGCTAAAAATCCGAAATTAGGCAAGTCTACGTCCATTACTGATTTCAGATCATTTAAAGTAAATAACTATCGTCTTGTGTATGAATTCAATGATTATATTCTAGCGATAGTAACCATCCAAGACCTCCGTCAAGAATACCTAAAACCATAAGACCACATGTCTACCCAAAAAATAGAAATAGAAAACTTTGACTTAACAGGTCTTATACTGAAAGAACCTAAGGAGAAAGCCGTGGGTCTTCCCGCTATTATCTCTTCGGTAAAACAAGCTGCCAAATACATGGACCCTATTGATGCTTTTAAGCTAAGTCTTAAGATCAATCAAAAAGGAGGTTTTGACTGCCCAGGGTGTGCATGGCCCGATCCAGATGACGACCGATCTGCACTAGGAGAATACTGCGAAAACGGTATGAAAGCCATAGCTGACGAAGCAACCAAAAAATCGGTAACTGCTGCGTTTTTCAAGAAGCACTCAGTAGCCGAAATCTCTCAGTTCTCTGATTTTCAAATTGGAAAAAGCGGTAGACTCGCTGAACCAATGGTACTGCGAGAAGGGGCTACTCACTATGAATCCATAGAATGGCAAGATGCATTTAAACTTATAGCTAAAGAACTCAATGCTCTAGACTCTCCAGATGAAGCCATCTTCTATACCAGTGGTAGGACAGGCAATGAGGCTGCATATCTCTACCAACTATTCATACGATCATACGGTACAAATAATCTACCCGACTGCTCCAATATGTGCCACGAGAGCAGCGGCATAGCCTTATCACACACCTTGGGCATAGGGAAGGGATCTGTGACACTCAAAGACCTGCATGAAGCAGAAGTGATAATGATCATGGGGCAAAACCCAGGAACCAATCACCCAAGAATGCTGGGAGCATTAGAAAAATGCAAAGAAAACGGAGGTAAGATTATCACTGTAAACCCGCTCCCAGAAGCAGGATTAATCAACTTTACCGATCCACAGTCTCCCATCAAAATGCTGAAAGGCGGAATATCACTTACTGATGTATTTGCCCCTGTAAAAGTGAATGGTGATGTGGCTTTCCTAAAAGCTATAATGCTTAAACTGGTGAAGATGGAAGATGAGAATCCAGGAAAAGTGTTGGATTGGGATTTCATACAAAAACATACCTATGGTTTTGATACTTTCTTAGCAGACCTAAAAAAAGAAGATCTCCAAAATGCAATCTCTGAAAGTGGAGTAGCCGAATCTATCATCACAGAAGTAGCCCAAATGATGGCGACCAATGAGAAGATAATCATCTGTTGGGCGATGGGACTTACCCAACATAAAAATGGTGTAGGAAACATACAAGAAGTCGTAAACCTGCTACTGATGAGAGGAGCTATAGGGAAACCAGGAGCTGGCACATGCCCTGTGCGTGGTCATTCCAATGTACAAGGTGATCGTACTATGGGCATATGGGAAGCCCCTAAAGAACCGTTTTTAGCAGCACTAGATAGAGTGCACGGCATCCGTGCTCCAAGAGAACACGGATATCACGTAGTATCTGCCATAGAAGCTATGAAAGCAGGAAAAGGCAAAGTCTTTTTTGCTATGGGAGGCAACTTCCTAAGTGCAACGCCAGACACACACTATACCGCGGAAGCTTTGCAAAACACCAACCTGACCGTACACGTGAGCACCAAGCTAAACCGCTCACATTTAGTTACTGGCAAGCAAGCTCTTATCCTCCCGTGCCTCGGACGTACGGATAAAGATATGCAGATGGGCGGCGAACAGTTTATAAGCTGCGAGAACAGTATGGGTGTGGTCCAAAGTTCTCAAGGTATACTAACTCCGCCCAGTAAAAAACTAAAAAGCGAAGTAGCCATAGTCGCAGAAATGGCTTTAGCTACACTATCAGATTCTGGCGTAAACTGGATAGGAATGGCAGGCAATTATGATAAAATACGCGATGCTATAGAAAAGACTATTCCTGGTTTTGAAAACTATAATAAGCGAGTGCGCAAGTCAGGAGGGTTTTACTTGCCCAACGGAGCTCGAGAGCGAGTATGGGATACCGAAACAGGTAAAGCAAACTTCACCACCAACGAAATCCCACATAACGAGCTAAAAGAAGGCGAATATCTTATGATGACCATTCGTAGCCACGATCAGTATAATACCACAATATACGGACTAGATGACCGCTATCGTGGCATCTATAGTGAGCGACGCATCCTAATGATGAATATGAAAGACATCAAAGAAAGAGGCTGGAAAGAGAAACAAGTGGTCAATTTATACTCTCATTTCAATGGAGTAAAACGTGAAGCACTCCAGTTTCTGATAGTGCCCTACCCTATTCCTGAAGGGAATGTCGCCACTTATTTCCCGGAAGCAAATCCACTAGTTCCTATAGACTCCTTCGCTGATAAAAGTCATACGCCTACGAGCAAGCTAGTAATGGTGACAGTGGAGGCTCAATGATGAATACTAGACTTTTAAATAATTTAATAGACAAAATGAAAAATAAAAATTACCTTCTATTGAGCATAATTTGCCTGTTCACATTATTGGCTTCCGCACAGGATAATGTTACAGTAAACCTTTCCGGCAAAATAACGAATCCAAATTCAGACACGCTTCTCATAAAAGATGGGTGGGGCGAGCAATATCATCTAATAACTTTAACAAAAGATGGTAGTTTTAGCACTGAGTTCGATATACCCTCTGGCTATTACCGCATCAACGATTTACATGAAAGCACTACAGTGTACTTCGGAAAGGATTATGATATAAGCCTAACCCTTGATACTGACTCTTTTGATGAGAGTATCCGCTATTCAGGAATAGGATCGGAAGCTAATAACTACTTAGCTAAAAAGGCTTTGATAGAAGAATCTTGGGGTAACTTAAAATATTATTCCTACTACTGTCGATTAGAAGAAAACTCGTTTTTATCTCTGACGGATTCCTTGTATAACTCTAGCTTACAGATTCTCAGAAGTCAGACTATTCCAGACACCAGATTTACAAAACTGGAATATCAAGGTGTGAAAAACGAAAAATCATACAAGCTAAATACCTATCCAGGAACATATAGGTTATTGACTAAGGATAAAGAATATATAGAGTCTTCCAACTTCCCAGATCCTTTCGAAAATTTTGATATCAGTAATCCAGAATTAATCACATCACCCCGATACATTAGTACAATTATATCTTACCTCTATTATCACAGAGACACTGCGGCATATCGAAAAACTGGAGATTATTACCTGTATCAAATACAATCGATGGCAGAAAAAATAGATAATGAAGAGGTAAAAAAGCATGCAGTACATTATTTCTCAAGAAATGCTATTTCCAGTACTAAGGAAATAGACGAGTACTATGAAATATACAAAAGCATAGAAACCGACCCTAAAAGACTAAGACTCATAGAATACAAATACCTCGCTCGCAAGAAAACACAGAAAGGTGAAGCTTCTCCACCATTCTCCTATGAAGGTGTAGATGGTAAAATCATCACTCAAGAAGACCTAATGGGAAAATTAGTCTACATTGACTTATGGGCTACGTGGTGTGGTCCTTGCCTTAGAGAAATCCCTTACTTTGACACGTTGCAAAACGCATTTAAAGGGAGAGAAATCACCTTTATAAGCATTTGCCAAAACGATACGAAGAAGCGATGGAAACAAGCCGTAGAAGTCAAGAACCTGAAAGGGTTACAACTCTTTGCCGCAGGTGACGGAGGTCAGTTTTATGAAGACTACCAAGTGACTGGAATCCCAAGATACATTATCCTAGATACCGAGGGTAAAATTATAGACTCTGATGCTAAAAGACCTTCTGATAAAAGACTCGTAGCAGAGTTAGAAAATTTATTGAAATAGACTATTTACAATTAATTCCGTAAATTGAACCCTTCATGAGCACCAAAAAAAGAAAAGTAAACAACGCAAAAAGAAAGAAAAACATTTATATACTGGGTATTGGAATGGGACTTTTAGTAGGGGTAGTTTTCGGACTAGCCAGTGGCAGTATGATTCCTAGCATTATAGTATGTGGTCTACTTGGCTACGGAATGGGTCACGCTATCTACAAAACAATAACGGGGTAGTGAGTCTTACCGGTATAATACTAATGGGCGGTAAAAGCTCAAGAATGGGGGTAGATAAGTCGCAGCTGCATGTCGGTCTTCGGTACAATTCTGCTGAGGGCAGAATCACTCAGACTGACAAGGAGCAAGACACTTCTGCTGAAGGCAGAATCACTCAGACTGACAAGGAGCAAGACACTTCTGCTGAAGGTAGAATCACTCAGACTGACAAGGAGCAAGACACTTCTGCTGAAGGTAGAATCACTCAGACTGACAAGGAGCAAGACACTTCTG
>Ga0222644_1000208_pt1 | contig 25674 bp, 39 predicted proteins | sample AntAcemetagen291_FD_179800 | JGI IMG/M metagenome (GOLD analysis project Ga0222644, IMG submission 179800) | Saline water microbial communities from Ace Lake, Antarctica - #291 | ecosystem: Environmental > Aquatic > Non-marine Saline and Alkaline > Saline | place: Antarctica: Ace Lake...
CCAGTTCTGCTGCAACATCTGCGTCTACTGCAACAACACGAGCATCTGAGGCTTCTACTTCTGCCACTAATGCTTCTAACTCTGAAACTGCTGCCGCAAACTCTGCAACATCTGCAGCAGCTTCTTTAGATTCCTTTGATGACAGGTACTTAGGTGCTAAATCATCTGACCCTACCCTTGACAATGACGGTGATGCTTTAAGTGCTGGTGCATTGTACTTCAATACTGTTTCTAATCTTGTATTATCCTACACAGGTTCAATATGGCAAGCCATAAGTACAGGTGTTGGGCTACAAGTAATTAATAACTTATCTGATGTAAACAGCGCAGCCACTTCAAGAACTAACTTAGGTGTGGCTATTGGTACTGACGTACAAGCATTCTCATCTGTTCTTGCAGCTACGACTGCATCCTACACTACTGCTGAAGAATCTAAGTTAGCAGGTATCGAGACTGCTGCAACAGCAGATCAGACAGCAGGAGAGATCAAAACTGCTTACGAAAGCAACTTAGACACTAACGCATTCACGGATGCTAATAGCACTAAGCTATCAGGTATAGAAACTTCAGCTACTGCAGATCAGACAGCAGGTGAGATTAAAACTGCTTACGAGAGCAACTTAGACACCAACGCCTTTACAGATGCTAATAGCACTAAGCTAAGTGGTATAGAGACAAGTGCAGATGTAACAGATGCTACTAATGTGACTGTTGCAGGTGCATTGATGGATAGTGAAGTCACTAACCTGGCACAAGTTAAAGCATTTGATACAACAGACTACGCTACAGCTGCTCAGGGAACACTGGCTGATAGTGCTACTCAACCAGCTACCACAGTAGCTAAGACATCCTCTACAGGCTCTGCTGTGATGCCTACAGGCACTACGGCACAGAGAGATGTCTCTCCTACAACAGGTAACTTAAGGTTCAATTCTACTGATACTTCTTTCGAGGGCTATGATGGATCTGCTTGGGGTGCTATTGGTGGAGGTGGAGGAGCTTCTGGTGGAGGTTCTGATGCTATCTTTTATGAGAACGGACAGAACGTAACCACTGACTACACTATTGTAGCTACTAATAATGCAATGAGTACAGGCCCGATAACTATTGATAGTGGTGTCACAGTTACCGTAAGTTCTGGCGCACGCTACGTTGTAATTTAAAAGGAATATTATGGCAGTTACACTAGATGGGACAACAGGTATTGGTAACGCTACATGGACTACAGCGGGTCGACCTGCGGCTCCAGTAGCTGGACAGCAAGGTTTTAATACAACTACTACACGTTGGGAAGCGTATAGTGGTACTCAATGGGTCACTACACCTTTTGTAGCTACAGGCGGTACGATTACAACCTCTGGTTTATATACTATCCACACCTTTACTACAAGCGGTACGTTCACACCAAACCAGAGCGGTACTGTTGATTATCTAGTTGTTGCTGGAGGAGGAGGTGCTGGTTCAACAACTACATCACCTGTTACTGGCACGACAAATACTGGTGGGGGTGGTGGTGGTGCGGAGAGAACTGGAACTACATCTGGAGCAGCAGGCGGTTCTGGCATCGTAATCATCCGTTACCTCACATAGGGAAGAACATGGCACACTTTGCAAAACTAGATAACACTAAGACAGTCACACAAGTGATTGTTGCGGAACAAGACTTCATTAACAGTGGACAAGTTGGTGACTCATTCTTATGGGTACAAACATCTTACAATGGTAACTTCCGTAAGAACTACGCAGGAGTCGGATACACATACGACAAAACACGAGATGCTTTTATTTCGCCTAAGCCTTATCCAAGCTGGACATTAGATGAAGCTACTTGTCAATGGGCTGCACCTGTTGCTTATCCTACTGACGGTAAAGACTACACTTGGAACGAAGACACAACTAACTGGATTGAGGTCACAGAATGAGTAAGATTGCCTTAACACCAAACGCTTCGGGTACAGGCATCTTCACAGTTGCTTCACCTAACTCCAGTACCGATAGGACTCTGACGCTACCTGATGAGACTGGGACTGTTGCAACAGTAGAGAATTTACCCGCAGCGGCCTTTGGTAGAGTAGTCAGAACTGCTGGCAGCATTACAACTACAAGCACATCGTTGGTTGATGTGACAGGTGCTACAGTGACGTTTACTACTGGTGCTTATCCAGTTGCTTACGGGGTTAAGCAAGTGGCTTACAGTAGTGCTATCCTTTCTGCATACTTCAATATCATGGTAGATGGCGTGTTAGAGCTAGGTACAAACGGTCTTGGCGTGACTATGCCAACAGCAGGCTATCTACATAACTGTTCACTTTCTGGTCAGACAGTACCACTCACAGCGGCATCACACACAATAAAAGAGCAGTGGAGAGTTGACAGCAATACAGGAACGCTGCAAATGGACGGAGCTTCAAACCACATGTTCTACGCACAGGAGATCAGATAATGCATATCACACACGAACTCCTAATCGACTGCTCCGCGATGACCGCTGCTGAGTGTAGTGACAAATGCCTAGAAGCTTTAGGACACGGAGTAGGTTTTAACCTTAAAGCATCTACCGCAACAGACACTTGTCATGGAGCAGTAAGCATAGATCATGGTACTCCGCATATCATAACAGTCGAGTGCTACGACCATCACGAAGAACCCACTGCTTGTATGAGCCACGGTGTTGTGGTGGGTAGACAGTCTACATTAGCTTGTTGTGAATCTATGCCCACAGAGCAAGAGATAATTGATAAGCTCAATACATTAAGAACGGAGTATCCTAAATGACCTTTGAACAATGGTTTGATGATATGCAAGACCGTTATGACGCTAACTACAGTGGCTACGAAGACTTATTAAAAGAGTGCTGGGAAGCGGCTGGTAGCCAACTAACAAAGGAAACTGAATAATGTCTACACTAGCAGTCGGAGCAATCACTGACGCATCTGGTGGTGCAACAGCCACAATCAACGGCTACACACCTACAGCCAGTAACATGGCAGGCCGGAATAGGATTATTAATGGTGATATGAGGATTGACCAGAGGAATGCAGGTGCTGCTGTTACTGTTGGTACCAATACTTACCATGTTGATAGGTTCTACTCTTCTAACGAAACCGCGACCGGCACAATTACAGGACAGCAACTTTCCCTAGGGGCATCCAGAAGTTTCAGGGTACTCGCCACTGCCGCTATCACTGACTTGACAGGAGCAAATCAGTTTAAAGGGATCGCGCAGACAATAGAATCCCAGAACATCTTCGACTTAAATGCAAAGACGATTACTGTTTCCTTCAAGGTAGATACCAACTGGACAGGCAATCTGGCGGTATGCTTTAGAAACTCCGCCAATGACCGCAGCTATGTGGTGGATGCAGCAATAGTGTCTGGTACAAATAATGTTTCTGTTACGCTTTCGCTAGAAGCAACCAGCATTTTAACAAGTGATAGTTCATCGGGGCTTCAGTTATTTATCGGCGGAAACACAGAGGGGACACGGCAAACAGCAACTACAGGCTCATGGTTGGCTGGCGTTTTCATAGTATCAACCTCATCAACCCAGTGGACTAAAACACTAAACAACTTCATCAACGTCACTGAAGTACAACTAGAAGAAGGCTCAGTAGCCACACCTTTTGAGCATAGAAGTTACGGTACTGAGTTGGCGTTGTGTCAGAGATACTTACCTGCATTTCGAGGGACAACTACCAATACGCCATTAGGGGCAGGTTACTGTCCAAACTCAGTACTAATAGACGTGGTAATTCCATTTGTAGTACCTACGAGAGCTGACGTAACGGGTATAGTTATCTCAGCCGCAGGGGATTTCAGCCAAAATATGCTTTCGGATGCCATAACTGCCGTGACGATAAATAGTGTAGGAAACACCTCTTGCAACGTAAGGTTTACAACTACAGGGGTTGCATCGTTTCAGGCGAATGCTATTAGATTGAATACGGCCAGCGCATTTATCTACTTCACGGGAGCAGAGTTATGACCATCTGGAAATACACTGATGCAACGCAGCGCGTGGTGTCGCGCACTCTGGCTAATGGTAATATGGAATCTTGCATAGTGGAGGCTATTGCGGAGTGGCTCTCAGATGGTAACACACCTGAGCCCGCAGACATACCTACACCTCCTACCTATGCAGAACTGAGAGCAGCAGCCTATCCACCGGCAACTGACTACCTAGATGCTATCGTTAAAGGTGACACAGTACAGGCACAGGCTTACATTGATGCGTGTCTAGCAGTTAAACTAAAATATCCTAAATGAAACGTAACTTGTTTAACGAGTTGAAAGAAGCTTTCAAAGCGCTTACCGAGAGGAAACTAAAATGACCACCTGGGACGTTGTACAACTAGATAGCAAGACATTTGTAACAAACGTACACTGGACATACTCAGACGCTGACGGTGAGTTCAGTAGCCATGCTGAGGATGTAGTAGCCTCTCAGATTGCATTCTCTAAAGAACCTGTAACACCTTGGTAACAATAGATGGCTCGATTAAAACTAGAAACCACACGCCCGCTACCTAAACGCAGTAAGTTAAGTAGACGTAAAAAGAAAATCAGGATCGCTAAGAAACGATCTAACTCGAGGTAAAGCATGGACAACAACGACAAGCAGTTAGGTAGACTCGAAGCTCAGGTAGAATCTCTACAGCGTCAGATGGAGCAGTTAAGCATAGACGTTAGATGTCTGTCTAATCTGATGTCTAAGTGGAAGGGTGCAGGTGTTTTACTGCTGATACTGGGTGCTTCCTTCGGATGGCTTGTTGATCTTATCATTAAGAGATGAGCATAAAGTCCTTGACATTACTATCAGTCTGTGGTATAATACTTATACAAGGATGTACTGCACTAGGTCTTGTAAAGGCAGTTCTACCAGGTAACTCAGGGACTAGTGTTGATGTTAATGCTCAGGTAGGTAAAGAGAACACACAACAAGTAGTTGCTAATCAGCAGAACACCAAGATCGAAGGTGAGAATGTTAATGTAAGTCAGAAGGAAAATGACACCAGCATTAACACATCAAAGGTAGACAGTCTAGTGCAGAATAACACTAACGTACCCATGTGGTATTTATTGTTATTGGTACTAGGTTGGTTATTACCCAGCCCACAAGAGATATGGGCAGGCTTTGTCAACTCAATAGAGAGATTAATTCATGGCAAGAAACGTAACAGCCGTAAAAACAAGAACAAACGATAGCGCAAAGGTTGATATGTATACTGTACCAGCAAAGAATACTGCTGAGATACACATGATTTATATCTTAGCCAGTGCTGGTAACGAAGATGCTGACTTGTATTGGTACGACAGTGCTACAACAACAGAGTACCCACTAGCTCACGCTAAAACATTACAGTCTACTAACGGTGAGTATTTATTGCTAAATAACTTACAGATAGATTTAAAAGAAAACGACATACTCAGAGTAAAGAATAGTGGCACAAGCAGCACCATAACTTACATGGTCAGCATGAATTTAGCACCTTCAATCACAACACAATTCCATAACTAAGGAGATAACAATGTACGGATACGGTAAAAAGAAGAAAGCACCTGCACCTCGACCAAAACCTAAGCCTAAGAAGTAATGGCTAAGGGTGTAAAGCATTACTTAAAAGAAGGAAAAACTTGGTCAGGTAACTACCACAAAATGCCTGACGGTAAGTTACATACTAACAAGTCACATACAGCGACCAGTAAACCTTTGTATCATTACGGTGATCTTTCAGCTACTGCGAAGAAGAAAGCTAGAGGATAAGAATGAATTATTTAGAAGTTGTCAACAATGTATTAGTAAGACTGAGAGAGGCTGAAGTAACTGCTCCGACAGATACGCCTTACTCTAAACTAATCAGCACCTTTGTTAATGATGCTAAGAGACTGGTAGAAGATTCTTTTCAGTGGAACGTATTGACAGAAACACTAACAGTCACTACCTCTAATGATCTCTTTAACTACGTCCTTACAGGGGCGGGTCAACGCTTTAGGGTGATGGATGTTATTCACGCTGAAGAAGACTACTTCTTAAACCCTAAGACCTCTAGTCAGATGAACTCGTTTCTATTGAACAACAACCCACAAAGAGGCAGCCCAACATTCTATAACTTCAATGGTGTAGACGTTAATGGGGACACACAGGTAGATTTATTTCCTATCCCTAATGGAATACAAAACATTTACTTTAACTTATACAAACCACAACCTGCACTAACAGATGCTTCAACTACCTTACTGGTTCCCAGTGAGCCTGTTATTAAATATGCCTATGCAATGGCTGTAGCAGAGCGTGGTGAAGACGGAGGACTATCAGTACAAGATGCATCAGCATTGGCTGATCTATCACTAGCAGACCACATAGCTATGGCTGAGAGCAGACAGAACGACCAGTACATCTGGGCAGCAGTATAATGGCAGGTCAACTACAGTCCTCTTCAATATCAGCACCAGGCTTTCTTGGTGTTAATACACAGGAGAGTAGTGTTGATTTATCTTCTGGTTATGCGCTAGAAGCCTACAACTGTGTGATTGATAAGTTTGGTAGGATTGGAGCCAGGCGTGGATGGACTAAAGTAAACAGTGCTTTAAATACTGACTTAGCTTCTAACAAAGTAGAGTTCTTGTACAACCTTCCTAACCCTGATGTTACATTCGCAGGTGGTAACAATAAATTATTCACACGAGCAGGTGGTTCTGCTACCTTAGTTACTGCTGTTGACGGTACAGTAGCTGACGCAGCAGGTACAGGTACAACTGCTTACACCATTACAGCTAACGAATGGATGGGTGCTAGTATTGTATTTGGTGAAGGACCAACTGCTAAACCTCATGCTTACTTAGCACAAGCCGGACACCTCCCTTTAGTCTATCATCAGCTTGGAGCAGATCATGCACATACAGGTGCTTATGGTTTTAACTTACTTAGCGATGCTGGATCGGTCCCTACTACTTATGCTTCTGCTAGTGATTTTAAGCCTAACATAGTTATAGGTGCTTACGGTAGAACATGGTGGGCTGACATTGCTAACGATAAACAAACACTATATTTCAGTGCTTTACTCGATGGTACTAACTTAGCAACAGGTGACTCAGGTTACTTGTCATTGGTTGATGTCTTTCCTAACGGAGATGAGATAGTAGGTATTGCACCGCACAACGGTTTCTTAATTATATTTGGTAAAAGAAACATTGCTATCTACGCTAATCCTATTGATGTAACTACACTGGTATTGTCTGATTTAGTTGCTAACATCGGTTGTATTGCTAGAGACAGTATTGTCAACACAGGTACAGACGTTATGTTCTTGTCTGAGTCTGGTGTAAGAAGTCTGTCACGAGTTATCCAAGAAAAGTCAGCACCTATCAATGATGTATCGTTTAATGTTAGGGATGAGCTAGTAGCTTTTGTAGAGTCAGAAACCAACAGAGAAAAGATTAAAGCTACCTACTATCCTAAAGATGCTTTCTATCTGTTAACTTTACCTACTTCTAAATATGTATATTGTTTTGATCTAAGAGGCAGACTAGAGAATGGAGCAGCACGGGTAACCATCTGGGATGGTATTGAACCTGCAGCATTACACGTTACCTACACAGGTGATTTGTTTGTAGGTAAAGAAGGTTACATAGGTAAGTACTTTGGATTTACAGACAACGCAGATACATACAGACTCAGGTACTACACAAACTTCTTTGACTTAGGTGCGCCTACTTCATTAAAGTTTCTAAAGAAAGCTAACTTTGTAATTGTAGGCGGTATCGGACAAAACGTAGCTTTAAAGTATGGCTTTGATTATATCAACTCATACCGTTCTATAACTAAACAACTGAGAACAGGAACAGTATTTCAATATAATATCGGTGAGTATGCTATTGCAGAATACTCTAGTGGTTTAGTGTTAGAAGAAGTTCAGTCAAACTTAGGTGGTTCAGGTTCTATTATGCAGTTAGGTTTTGAAGCAGATATAAACACTGCTCCACTGTCAATACAAAAGATAGATATTTATGTTAAAGCAGGTAAAACAATTTAAGGACAAGTATGAGTAACTATACAAAAGCAACTAACTTTGCACAGAAAGATGGACTATCATCGGGTGATCCAAATAAGATTATTAAAGGTTCAGAGATTGATGCAGAGTATAACGCTATTGCTGCTGCTATCCAATCTAAAGCTAATCTAGATGGTCCTACATTTACGGGAACACCTAACACTCCTACAGCTACTGCTGGTACATCCAGCACACAGATAGCTTCTACTGCTTTTGTTACAAGTGCTGTAACTACCGCTACTGGTAGTTTGGGTACTATGTCTACACAGAACTCTAATGCAGTCAGCGTTACTGGAGGAACCTTGACGGGGACTACTGTTAATACTGTAACTGTAGGCACTAACGCAGCAGGAGCAAGGACTGTTTCTACAGCATCTCCTTCAGGTGGATCAAACGGTGACATCTGGTATAAATACTAATGACTTTACACGTTAACAATGCAGGAAGTTTTATAGAGCCTGACGAAGTTTTTGTCAAGGACGGTGGTGTATGGAGAACCATCAAAGAGACTCATGTTAATGACAATGGAACATGGAGAAAGATTTTTCCTGTAGCCGGTAATCAAACATTTACTTCAGGGACTTCATCATTTGTAGTTCCTCAGGGTGTGTATTCAATAAACACAACTCTTATTGTAGGCGGTGGAGGCGGTGGTGCTTCTCTTTGGTTTTGTGGTGACGGTCACTCAGGAGAAGGTGGAGGTTCCGGTGGATATAGGCAGAACGTAAGTATATCAACCACACCAGGTGAAACTTTAACAATGACTGTAGGTGCAGGCGGAGCTGGTGGAAATTTCCCAGGTGTTTGTGCAGGTTCTGCGGTAGGTGCTAGTGGAGGTACTTCTTCAATAAAGAGAGGTGCTACTGCACTAACAGACGCTACTGGTGGTATTAGAGGTGATACGTTTAACAGTAATTGGAGTTTTGGTGCTGGTGTTGGTGGCCCTGGTGGTTCTCCAAACGGTGTAGCTGGTTCTGGTTCTCCAGGATTTTATAGTAACAATCAAAATGGCCCTGGAGGAAGTAACGGAACAGGTTATGGTACTGGCGGTATTGGTAGCGGTGGTGGTACTGGTAGCGGTGGTGGTGTAGGAATAATACAAATATCATGGTAACAGAGTTTGTAGATAAAGAGACACAAGATAAACGTAAAAGTATTTGTAATGTGTGTGACCAGAGTAAGTTAGGATTTTGTACAGAGTGTGGTTGTGTGATTATTACAAAAGTTATGTGGAAGCGAAACACTTGTCCATTACTGAAATGGTAACAGATTAATTTAAAGAGGGTAGAGAAATGGGATTGTTTTCTAAGATAGCAAAAGTAGCAGGGCCAGCTATGCAGATAGCAGGGATGGCAACAGGAAATCCTGCTTTGTCAATGGCAGGTAGTGCTATAGGTCAGTACGGGGCAAGCAAGAAACTTGCTCAACAGCAAGGGGAAACAGCCCAACAGTACGCTGCTCGTATGGCTCAAGCTGGTCAACAAGGATTCTTTAGACCTGTTGATGTTAAGACACTCTACGGTCAATCTAACTTTAAGGTTGACCCTACCACTGGACAACTAACAGAAGCTGGATACACCGCCTCAGACGCTGTTCAAGCAGACCAAGCTAGATTTGGTAACTTGATGCAGACAGGTTTAACCACTGCTGAACAGGCTGTTCCTTTTGCTCAACAGTATGCTGAACCAGCACAGGGTCTGTTTAACCTGGGTCAGGATTATTTAGCTGATACTCCAGAACAAGCAAGACAGAATTATATGCAACAACAGATGGCTGCATTACGTCCTTATGACATTGAGGAAGAGCAGAGATTACTTGCTATGGGATTTGGTAGAGGAACCACTGGTTTGAGTGTTGGTGCTGGTGGTAACCCAATGCTGAAGGCTCTGCAAGAAAGTAGAAACAGGCGTGGATTGCAGTTAGCAGCAGGAGCTGAAGAGGCTGCACAACAACAGATAGGATTTGGTACATCACAACTAAGTAAGGCTGCTGGGTTGATGGGTACTGGTTATAACACGATGACAGGAGCTTTGTCACCGTATCAGAGCTACCTAAACCAGCAATCAGGACTAGAAGACTTAGCTAAACAACCATTCCAGATGGGCCTTGACGCAGGAGCCACTGCCATGACAGGACAACAGTATGGTGCTAATGCGTTACAAAAAGGAGCGTTAGATCAATCTACACAACAACTGGCAGGGAATCAGAACAGGTATGACACCACTACTGGTTTGCTTAACAATAAAGAATTAATGGGTGATGTAGGTGGTCTTGTTCAAAAAGGCATTGGTAAGATAGGTGGTCTTTTTAGTGGCGGTGTTCCTGGTTTTGGTGGTGGTCCAGCACCTATGACTTCAAACATGGGAATGGGTATGTCAGACCCTTCTAAGTTTCAATTTGGACAGAGAGCATACTAAAGGATAATTAATTATGGCAATTGCAGATATATTTGGTCCTACTCCTGAAGAGCTAGAGTATCAAAGAGGACAAGAACAAGAGAACAGATCAAGACAAGAATACTTAGCTAAGCTACCTAACTATGGTTCAGAGTTTGGTAGGTACGCAGGAGTGGCTAGGGCTGGTCTTGAGACAGGTGAGAAACTTAGAGGTCTTAGGTTGTTTGGTGAGTCACCTTCTCCTGAGATGGAAAGAGCCTCTGTAATGAAGCAGATACTTAAAACGTATCAAGGTCAAGACATGAGTAACCCTGATGTAATGGCTAAGATGTCTCAAGAGTTGGGACAATCAGGATACCCTAGAGAGGCTATGCAGTTGATGGAGCAAGCCAAAGCTTCTGTTGCAACTAGAATGAAAGCTGAGCAGGCATCTGAACAGGCTAAGTTTGATAGAAGTAAAGAAGTGCTTGGCATGGAGAAGACGCAAGCAGATATAGATAAGATAAGAAAAGAGGCAGAAGGAGGTCAAGGAGATACACTTACTGAAGGAACTATTACTAAAACTATAGGTTTGGTTAACAGAGTAGAAACAGGTATGCGATTAGCTGATACATTTGAGGATACTTTTTCTGGTCCTACTAGACCAAGATCATTAGCAGTAGCAAAGAAGATGTTGGATTCTAACCCATCTGAAGAAACTCAAAAGTATTTTAACTGGTGGATGGATTACGATACTTATACTTCAGAAATAAGAGCTGAACTATTCGGTGCTACGTTGACTGATAACGAAGCATCAGAGTTTACTAAGATTAAGATAGTTGAGACAGATAGTCCAGCCATAGCCAGAGGAAAACTTATAAATCAATCTAAATGGGCTAGACAAGGACTTCTAAAACTTATTGAAAGTTATAAACTATCAGGTTATAACACCAGAGGATTAGAGAAGTCGTTAGAAAGTTCTACTAAATATTTAAAAGCAATAGGTGCTGATGATTCTCCACCTGTTCCATCGGATCAAGATGATGTGTGGACTGTTGAGGAGGTTCCTGAATAATGGCTAAATACAAAGTAACAGCACCTGACGGAAAACAGTTAATTGTAACTGGTCCTGAAGGAGCTACACAAGAAGAAGTATTAGCTAGAGCTAAAGAATTATATGCACAACAAACTCAAACAACTAAACCTAAAGTTGACGATGAACCTGAAGTTGACTACGGTGAGATGAGAGCCGACCAGGTTTTGTCTCAGGCAGGACGTAACTTAGTACCCTCATCGGCAAGGTTAATTGGTGACTTGTTCCAAGCAGTGACCAGCCCAATAGATACTGTAACATCATTGAGCCAGGTTATAGGTGGAGGTCTTAGAAAAGGTCTGCGTAATCTCGGTGTTGATATGGATGGTAGACCGGACTCTGAGCAGATGTTTGATTCTGTTGTCGATGGAATGGCTGAGAAGTATGGTACTGCTGATGGTTTTAAAAAGGCGTTAGCCACAGACCCAGCAAGTGTACTGGCAGATGTATCTGTTCTTGTTACAGGAGGAGCGAGTGCTGTTGCTAAGACTGCCGTTGCTGGTAGTAGAACAGCCAATGTAGCAAAAGGCGTGTCAAATGTAGCAACTAAGTTAGACCCTGTAGCTCTTGTTGCACCTGTTATTGGGAAGGCAGTAACAAAGACTGTAGGAGTAGTAGCACCTGCGGTAGCTTCCTTCACATCTGGAGTAGGTAGAAAATCTATTGAGAAGGCGTATGAGTCTGGAGTAGAAGGCGGATCAGCCTTGAAACAATTTAGAGACAACATGAAAGGTGCAGACCCACAGTTAATACTTGATGATGCTCTTGCTAACCTTGAGAAGTTAAGACAAAAGAAGAACGCTGATTACAATGCAGGAATGAAAGAGGTTTCTGCTTCTGGCTCAAAGGTGATGTATAACAGAATAGATTATGTTTTATCTAAGATAACAAGAGAGGCTAATAAATTATCAGATGGTTCGATGGACACTATCAACGCCTTGTTAGACAAAGTAAAACAATCTAAAGAAATGGGATACAACACAGTAATGCAGATGGACCAGCTTAAACAAGCAATTAAGGAAATAGGGGACGCATCCAGCACTAACGGTGGAAAGGTGTTTGCTGAAGAAGTAAGGAAGTCAGTAGTTAAAGCTATTGAGGATGTTGCACCTGATTACTCAAAAGTCATGGAGAGTTATGGTAAAGCTGCTGAGCAGATGAAGGAACTGAAGAAGACTCTTAGTGTTGAGTCAGGAGGGAAAACAAACCCAGACACAGCACTGAGAAAGTTACTGTCTATCATGAGAGATAATGTTCAGACTAACTATGGTAGGAGAGTTACGCTTGCTGAAGAACTAGAAAGCATCGGTGGTAATAAATTTATAAACAAGATAGCAGGTCAAGACATGGCATCACTAACTCCTAAAGGAATGCTAGGAAGAATATTAGGTGGTGGTGCTGTTGGTTATGGTGCAGCTACTGGAGGTCTTGGAGGGTTGCTTACTCCTGGTGCTATACCAGCTTTGGCATTAGCTTCTCCTAGAGTTGTTGGAGAGACAGCACAGTTAGCAGGACAGGCAAGCCGTGTCGCTAGAAAAGCAGCGCAGGTAGTTCCGTCAGGAACCTTTAGTCAGATAACAGCAGCTCAGAGAATAACAGAAATGGCAGAGGAAGAACAATAATGGCTAACGCATTCGATGACTTATTAGGTAATCTTGTTAATAGATTAAAAGGTATTGGTGTAGGTTCTGGAACAGCAGCAGAGAACAGAGCCAAGATTGATTATCAAACAGCAAGTAACAGAGCAGCTCAAGCTGGTCAAGCTACTCCTAGTGAGTATGCTTACTATTATGGTAGTGGTGCAGACCCTTCTGTAGGATATAGTAATAATTACAACACTCCTAATAACCAATCATTTACCAGTGGTGGAGGGTATGGTCAGGGTGAAGTGTTTGATTATAAAAAGCCAGCAGGTCTAATGACACCGGATGAGGTACTCGCTGGTGCAATCCCTGAAGCTCGTTCTGACTGGAGATTAAATCAATTACAAGTAGAAGAGAATTTAAGAAGAGAAGAGAATTTAAGAAGACCTAAAGACAGAGGCTTAGGCACTTCTACAGAGGAGGCTATGTATGATGCTAAGATAGCTGAGGACAGAAGGAGACGAGAAGCATTATTACAGAATAACATCCCTGTAGAAAGACAAGAGAACGAATACAATAGGAATGAAGAAGGTGTTGCAATAGCCCAAAGAGAAAGAGAAGAAGCGGTTAGGAGAAAAGCAGTGATGGACTCTGGTAGCATGGATATGCCTTATAACGGACAAGGTTTAATGACTCCTGATACACAGGTCAGTGAGCTAAGACGTATGCAAGAAGAAGAGCGTAGAGCTGCTGTGCTAGCCTACGGTGGTGGCGAGATGTCTACCCAAACAGAGAATGTAAACACTATTGAACTAAAGCCATCTATTGTGAAGGTAGGCGATGCTCCTACTACATCAGAGATAATCGAGACGCTTGAAGAAGACTATCAAAGACTATCTGAACTTGGCGCAGACTCTGCTACTTTAAGTGAGTTAGCAAGAGAGATTGATTCTTATAGAGATAAAGAAATACCTTCGTTATCTTTAATTACTGAAGCAGGTGCTGCAGACGTAATCGAAACGAGTCAAGCACAGGTTACTGGTAACATATGGTCTAACACACCACCAACTACCTTTAATAAAAACGTACCTCATCACTACGGTGAAGATGCTATTAAGGAAGTAGAGGATGCCTACGGAATCAAACTGAATGAGCTTCAGAAGTTCTTGGTAAGGAAAGAAGGCTATAGACCAGGATGGTATAAGGACACAGTAGGTGTTGCTACAGCAGGTGTAGGCCAGACAGGTAAATATGCTGAGATGACACCACCTGAAGCCATGAACGCTAAGATAAAGGAAGTTAGAAACAAGGTTCGTGTGTTTAAGGATGTAGATTTAAAAGAACAGAAAGCACTTATAGATGCTCACTATCGTGGAGACATTAATGACGGATGGAATGAAAAGTATTCCACCTATGTTGAAGCAAGAATGGCTAACCCTAAAGATGGCAACCTCAGCTCTCTTAAGCAAGCAGCTTATGAGGAACTCTGGAATAACAACTCGTATGTTGAGATGATGGGTAGACTACAAGCTAATGTAGGCAAGGATGGAGACAAAGGAGTAATGGACAGGGTCAGGGTGTGGATGAATGACTTGTTTGGTAGCAAGGCACCACCTAAAGCTATTCAAGATAGAATAGATGCAGCTGCAAAGAAAGCAGATAAAGGATTTACATTTAAACCTAACCCTCGTGCTTCTGATCCAATGGAGCCTGGTAAGAGAGTTATGTATCATCGAAATGATCCACCACGTATTGGGGAGGAGGATAAATTTATGTTCATAGGTGACAACAAAAGAAATCGTGACTTATTTAAGAAGGATGACTACTCACCGAGAGAGTACATAAATAGCCAGAGAAGAAAAAAGTAACTAGATGGAGAACTTCATCATCAACTTCTGGGAGATTATCTCAGGACTATTGCTGGTAGTGTTCATGGCTATCACTTGGAAAGCAGAAATAGGGGCGAGGATATCTGTGTTAGAAGATAAAGTTCGCACCCTATTTGAGTTAATTAATAAGAAAGATTAAATATATTCTGCCAAGCCAGCTCGATCGGTATCCTAAAGCTATAGATAAATAGGATAGGTAGACCGAGACCCCATATAATTATCCATTCATTACCGGATACTTTAGGGAATACTAGAGGCACTATCTTCGCTATTACTAGGAACACTAGTAATCCTAATGTAAAGAATGTCATCGGTGATAGTGATTCCATAAGTTTCTCCTATTTGTTTAAATAAATGTACTCAACTGTTTTTGCATCTCTTTCTCTTAACCGCCACTCACTCCAGTTCTTTGCATTACCATCCCTATCCCACTGACAATAATGAAACAACTCATGAACTATAACATAATCTTTAGTCATTGCAACAGGTGTTAGTGTTATAGTACCTTCTTGGAAATAATTACTAACGCCTTGCTTGAACTCAGCATCTTGTGGGTAGCAAGAGATTAGAGCTAGAAACTCAAACAAGGACGCTAGTAAGATAGGATCAGGCATCGTTAAATTTCACAGACTCCAGCAGAGCAAGCCAACTGCTGAGCACCTTCGACATTATCATCCACTTCGATGAGACTGTCCCAATCAATCTCTTGAGGCATCTTATGCAACAATTCTTTATACTCTTCCTCACTGCATTCCTCGTATGGAGCCTGTTTATAAGTACCTCCATCGTAGGGTAAGAAGCTGACACCAGATACATCATCGAAGTTCTTCCACACCCACGCACCAACCTCAACCCACTCGTCCTCATTGACTGAGATAGTCACTGAAGGTTTGTGTTCACACCAATGTTGCTGATACATCATCCATAAGTCCAGATGTTGGACTGCAGTCAAGTCCTCACGCAGTAGTGCATTGTGTGGTGCTTTCTTAGGGAAGCTAAAGATAGTAGTAGACTCAGGACGCATGACACAATCCTCAAAGGGTATGCCTTGCTCCATCATGAAGGTGGAAAGAGGGTCTTTCTTATCGCCACGAATACGTCTGATATAATAACTACTATGGCGTGGATGAATGCCACTGGCACTATCAACAAGCTGAGACACAGTACCACTAGGTTTAATGCAAGTAATAGCAGTAGACACAGGGATGCCAAGCTCGCTTGCGATAAGTTTGTTTGTCTCTGTAGCCTCCATCTTAAGTTTTTCAAGAAGAGTTTTAGTTTGAACAATTGTATCTCCTAGTATTTTGTTATCAAGGATACCAGTCAGTGAGACACCCAACAATCTTTCTTCCTCAGTGTTGCGATTCCATATCTTTCTGAGGTAAGGGAAGTGTGTCATTGTGGACTGATAGGTTCCAAGTATTGTAGCCAGGTTTACCTTACGCTCAAGATCATAGATCGAATCACTCTCTCGAACAACAACCTCAGATAGATTACAAAACTGATAAGGTCTAAGGATAATCTCAGAGCAAGGGTTAGTTCCAAACTCCTGGTCAGTATCTCTACGTCCATTCTTACCTGCTTGAAACTGAGCAGCTTCACGATTGAAGATACCACGTTCACCTGAGTGGCTGTGATACAGGCTGTTCCACTCGTCCATGAACTGACCAACGTCAGGTCTACGTGCATACACAGCAGAGTTGTTAGCTAACGCACGTTGAGGATTAGCTTCCCACCACTGACCTGTCTTAGCGTTACGCATCTTGTCATCTTCTAAGTCAGACAGTGATATCATGGCTGAACGTCTAACACCACCTACTACCACAACCTCTGCTACCTTACACATGATATCATGACACTCTAGTGTGGTGAGCTTGCGCCCAGAGGCACACTTAAACTTACGAACAACAAACTCAAACAGTTCATGTAAAGGACCAGGACCACTAGCTCTACCACCGAATGTCTTTAACCTAGCACCTGCAGGACGAACCTTATCTGTGTTCCACTTAGGTACTTCACCTGAGTACAACAGGGCTATGACTTGACGTAATGCCTTAGCCCATCCTTCCTTGCTGTCTGATACCACAACAGTAGAGTCTGACTCAAACATCATATGAGGTACTTCAGGTAACTTGTCAACGTACTTCTTCTCAACACTGAAGCCAACACCAGTGCCACACAGTAGTACGTACATCGCCTCATCAAAGCACTTAGGATCATCAACAGGTAGGTAGGCACAGTTGTAACCTGCTGTGTTGTCCCTCTCAAGGGCTTTACCAGCTGTCATGATAGAGCGCATAGAAGGTACTATCTCTAAGTTCTTAATAGCCTCACGCAGCTCTGAGTCTGTCTGCATAGGTATCGTGTAATTCATCTTAGTCTCTAGATGGTTCTTCATGAAGTCCATGTATCTATCAACTGTTTCAAACCAATTCTCTCTGCGTCCTTCTTCTTCTAAGAATCGTGAGTACCTGCTTTTAGCTATGTATTCCTGGTAAAAATCCATTATATTTCCTCAATAAGTTTGTCGTAATTTTCTTCAATAATATCTTCAAATCTGTTCAAGATGTCAACAGTAGTTAAGTCTAGTAACTCTAATATTACAGTCTCATCCAGCACTGATAATTTTTCTTTAAGTTCAACAAGCGTCAAGTTCATCATTAGTCTCCTTGTCTTCATTAGTCATAACAACTAATGCAGAGTAACCACTTATGTCATGCCATGAATCGTTCAGCATAAAGTCACCGTTAAGTAAACGTGCCATCTTATTAGCAATCATGTCTAAACTTTCACGAGCATAGTCAGGCATGATGTAGTAGTTAGGTGACTGCCTCATGATTTTCTTTATGTCTTGACTGATCTGACTAACTATTTCATATCTTCCGTACTGTCCTTCTCTTGTTGTTAGTGTCTCACTAATTTCCATATTGTTTCCTCAAGTAGTTAATTGATACGGGCATCTCGTCAAAGCTACCATTGTTTACTTCGTTCAACATCCAGATACCGGACCAGCTACCGTTAGTCTGAGGGTTTAAATACTCCTCATCGTGTTGGTAAAAGATACCGGCAAACAATCCAGTAATACTAGAGCCATCAGCTTTCTTGCTGTAAGAGATACCTCTGTCTTGAACGTGACCCATGATACAACTCATGTGTTTCTTTTGTAGCATGAGGTGAGGGCTACTGACTGGTCTACCCATAACACCAGATGTAAAGTAATGACTATAAGCAATACCGTTTACAATGGCTACATCTAAAAAGTTATGCACTTCCCAGTTATGTTTCTTTAGATTGAAATCATTATAACCTACCAGACCCTCTAACTTTCTATCTGATTCTATTGCTCTATCAATACGATACTCATGGTTACCTATAAGGAATACTTTCTTAGGCTTCCATACTTTCTTTTTGTTTTCTTTCTGTCTCTTCTGTTCTTCGATGATAGGTTTCATGAACACATCCATAGCATCGTTACCTGCTTGAACGTCATGGTTGTATGTCCTACCTTCGAAAGACTTCTTACCTATGTCGTAAACACTAAGGCTTGACATATCCCAGTGATCCCCTAAGTGAACGATAACATCAGGCTTAGTCTTGACTGCGTACTTACCTGCCCACTCTAAATGATCGAATGAGTTACCAGGTTTGCATTGTGTGTCAGGTATAACTAAGTGTCTCATATAGATTTCTCCATACTTCTTTTGTTAAGTTCTTTAAGTTCTTTATAGGTGTATCTTTTATAAAGACCTTCCTTTGATCCACCTTCTCTAAGAGCTTCTCTAATTAATTTAATAGTGTATTGGTATAAGTAATCCTTAGTGTTGATATTGCTCATAAGCTTTCTCCAAGAGTAATAAGTAGTACACCGCATCAACCACAACAAGAGGTGCAGACTTGTTTTGTTTAATGACAACAACAGGCTCTCTATCTTCAGGACAGTTGTCATCTGCTTGAGAGTAGAAAGAGTAGACAGCCATTGACTCTCTTGACTTACATTCAACCGATATCCCTAGCTGGTCACCTACTTCCTTAGAGAACAGGATGTCCTCACCAGCAGCTCCCATACTGGTGGACCTTACATCGTCTTTGGAAAAGGGAAAGACTTCGAGGATCGCATCTCTGAACCACTGTTGGAGTCTTCTGCCTTTTGCTTTTGCACTATGGGTTTTAATGGTTTTCTCCCTATGTTTAAGAATTTATCTAGTGTGACTCTCTTAATGCTTTTAATCCATCCTTTAGGAATATGTATCCTAGAGTTGGACTGCTCATGTGACATTGCTGCTGCCAGACAAATAGCATCAGGTGTCTCATCGACTATGAATCCTATACTGAGGCATGGGTGGGTCTCTACCTTTGATTCGTCAGTCCATCCTGCATCCGCAACAGCGTCAACCCATTGCACATAACCTATCGTGAAATGCTTGGCGGTTTCCATAGCTGATTGTCTTTTCTTCGTATCCATAGTAACCTTCCACGCTCTGTTATTTTATCAAGGTCATGATCGTATTTTTCACTCACAGCTTTGAAAAGACTTTTCTCAGTTGTACAGTTCTCAAGAATTTTATTGGCTTTTACTGGACCAATACCTTTAAGACCTGGAATGTTATCAACACGATCACCAGTAAGTAACTGAAGATAGAAATTCTTTATAGCCTCCCTTTCAGTAACATAATATAAATCTCGCTTAACAAAGTTGTAGTGCCAACCTCGGATCATATCTAAATCTTTATCAATGGTCATTATGCAACTAGAATCCTCTGGTAATTCATACGCTTTGATTCCCATTGCATCATCAGCTTCTTGACCTTCAATGACTATAAAACCCCAATTAGATATAAGGTAATCACGCAGAGTATCGTAATGTACAGGTTTTCTAGCATCTTTACGATTCCCCTTATAAGGTTGTTCGGTGGCAATCTCTGATCTATAGTTGGTCTTCCCTGTTAAATAACCTTCATAAGAATCAATACCTTTTAATCTTATTAAGTTCTCAACAAAGTTACCCATGCGAGATATTGCAAACTTCTCCTCTGCAGGGTCATCGACAGAGAATCCGACACGATAAACCAGGATATCTCCATCGATTAAACCACACGCTTTATCCATTGACTTAGACAAGTTAGAGAGGATTGTCCATACTGGGACCAGTGTACTCTGCGTACTCAGTAACAACTATCCTACCTGCACCAGTACCTACACCAGTGTCACCAGAAAAGGTCCAAGTGTAAGGCTTAACTGTAGCGACTGCTTTAGAATTATTTGCAATTTTAGCATTAATAATTGGAGTGCCGTCTTCAAGCTCTGCCTTGATTGGATAATTTGCTGATTTGACTACTATATAGTTACCTTGCTCTGGATCATGTTTATCGTTCCTAACTTTAACGCCAATCTCTGTTAGTTTTTTTACAGCGTCATCTGATAGATGAGTTAGATTAATCTGATACTTTTTACTCTGAGGGTTAATTATTTCTCTATCATCCCACATGAGTTCTGTCTTTACTACTATAGGTTTTAGATTAGCCATGTATTTCCTTTTAGTGTGTTGCTGCCCAGTTAGTACCTACTTTAAACTCACCATCGAGAGGGCAGCGTAGCCCGAATGCAAGTCCTGCTTCTTGTATTGCCATCACACCGTACCTACCTACAATATCAGCGTGTTCTTCAGTTGTTTCTATTTGCCATTCATCATGGACATTAGCTACAATCGAGCCGTGTATTCTATCACAATTTAGCTTCTGTGTCAATAGTATTAAGGCTTTTTTCATAACTATCGCACCAGCTCCCTGCAACAAAGTATTAAGAGCTGCGTGTTGTGATCTAACAAATAACTTCCTACCATCCAAACCTGGCAGCCATCCTTTATCAGATAACTTGTTAACTTTATCTTTCAGAACTTTTAAGGCTGGTGTATTCGCCAGGAAAGTAGAAATCAACTTCTTACCTTTACGCTCACTACCACCAACTACCTGCCCAATCTTAGCAGGACCGGCTCCATAAAGAAAAGCATAAATGAACCGCTTACTCTGATCTCTATCAGTAAGCCCTGCTGCCTTCATATTAGCTGTGTGGATATCACCACTCAGTATCTCATTGGTGTAGTCATCATCACGCATATAGTGAGCAAGCATACGCAACTCAAGACCAGAAGCATCTATACCAACCAGTACATTACCTTCATCCACTGTCCAGACAGACCTACACTCTTTACCGTAAGGGCTAGAGACGCTCGGTACTTGGGCGAGATTTGGTTTTGAATGGCTCATTCGTCCCGTGATACAACCGTTGGTGTTGACCGAACCGTGTACCCTGTCGGAGTGATCTGCATAGTCAATCCATTTCTCAGCCTGAGTAATCCGTTTTTGAAGAAGTAAGAATTCTTCAAAGAGCCTAGCTTCAGGTCTGTCAATAGTTGAAAGTACTTTCTCATCTACAATCACCGTTCCTTTCTCAGTGTATGTTTTAGGAGTCCAACCAAGAACAACAAGACGCTCTGCTATCTGCTTACGACTCCCTGGATTGAACACTTCTACTTTATCTTTAAGACGTTTACCTGTCTTCTCACTAAACCGAATAGTTACAATAGGTTTGAAAACTCTTTGTAGTTCTTCCTCAATTTCTGATAGTCTTTTCCTCCAGTCTGCCAGAAGTCCAATTGTTTTCTTAACATCAATTTTGAATCCTTTATCTTGCTGTGCTTTGGTGATAACAGCAACTTGATGCTCAAGATCAGAGGACTCACCCCACTCCAATAAATCAGCACTAAGATTCTTGTATAACGCAGCAGTGACCTCAACATCTTGGATACAGTACTCAACCATCTCATCAGACAGACCTCCATCGAAAGCTGTGAAGTCTCCCTTGTGCAATCCTAGCCGTAGTCCCCATGATCTTAGCGAGTGTCCTGACTCGATTACTGGGTTTAGTAGCCGAGACATTATCAACGTATCTTGCAACTGGGCTGAATCTATTTTCAAGTTCCACAGCTTCCTCAACACTGGTGCATCGAATCCGATTATATTCTGACCAATCAAGGTATCTTCTGGTCTTAGATACTTTTGTAATTCGCTGGCTACTGTCCATACTTTAATCTCCTCAGTTGTTATGTTCTTAGTAACAGCACACCATATTCTGGTGGCATCAAGTCCATCTGTTTCTACATCAATAATTATTTTTCTCACAGTGGGTTTTCCTCTTCTTCGTTTAAACGCTGAGTCATTCTACCACAATTCATATCATAAAGCAAGCGTCCAGCAGGACCAACCTGACCAGAGTAACGATTCTTTAGCACACGCACCCTGGTTGAGTTACGCTCAATAGGGTCAGGGTCTTGACTAGAACGCTCTAAACCAATAACAACATCAGACAACTGTGCAATACTTGCAGAGCCTCTGAGTGCTGATATAGACACCTGCGCTCCATCCTCAAAGCCTTTACCGTCAGGGCGTTTTAGGTGGCTGACTAAGAATAAACAGATACCAGTTTCTTGTGTGAGCATTCGTAATTTAGTCATGATTTCATCAATAGCCTTACGCTCATCTACGTTTGCTTGAGCAGAAACAATTATTGACACGTGGTCCAGGCAGACGTAACGACAATTAAGAGCTTTGGCAAAGTAGCGAACATTGTTAATAATAGAATCAATATCGTTAGAGCCAAAATGGTCATAGAAATAAATCCTATCATCTTTAAGCATGACATTATAAGAATCTTCAAGCTCTTGATCTGTAACCTCTGTTTCTGGTAAGTGTATTGGTTTGTTTAAATGTAAAGACATCAGTGATCTTGCAGTTCTATCTACACTTTCTTCAAGAAACATAATACCAATGTTGTCAGTAGTTTGGTTGAAAATAGCGTAGATCAGTTCCTTCAAGAACTGTGATTTACCTAGACCAGAACCTGCAGTGATAGTAACCAACTCAGTGTCTCGAATACCCATAGTTAAGTCATCTAGCTGAGAGAATGGGTAACGAACTTTAGACGCTTCTGGTAGTTTAAGTACTTGATCTTTGAGTGAGGAGCCACTGACAATACCAGCAGGAACGTACTTCTCAGCTCTCCACCAGGTGTCCAGAAATAACTTCTCTTCTCCTCTTGATAGATAATCACAAGCATCTTTGAAACCTTCTTTTGCCTTAAACACTTTAACTTTAGAGCCTAAGACCTGGGTAATAGCATCCACAGCTTTAGCACCTTGCTCATCATTGTCCATAAAGATCACTACATTATCAAATGAGTTCAACCATTTGTAATGAGTTCTGACATCTACTGAGGCACTGGCTGCACCGTTCCTAATGGACAACACTGGGAACTTAGAGCCAAGCATAGCAAACGCACTCAGACAGTCAAATTCGCCTTCGCAAATCGTTACATACCGACCACCACTGTTAAATAAATTCTGTCCGAAAAGATTAGCTTGTTTCCAATCACCTGTTGTGCTGAATTTTTTATCTGTGATCCCACGCTTTTTGTACGCTACTATTTTCCCTTTTTCATTAGTGTACGGAAACCAGTAATGATTAGAGTCAGCTTTAACTCCAAAATGCTCCATAGTGGCTCTGGTTATGTTCCTTATAGGCACAGGTCGAGATACAGCATCTACATCAGGGTGTATCAGAGGCTTTGGAACCTCGCTTGTTGTGTTTACTAACGTCATGTTTCTCCTTTGGTTTGGTTGATCTTGTTGGTTCCTATGCACAACTTCACAAGCATAGCACTTACTTCCCCAATCATAAGTAGTCAAAGCATCCGAACTATTACAATCAGGACATGGTTGGTGAACTTTTAATTGTATTCCCATTGACAAATCCTTTAAAGTATGCTATAATAACTATTTAGCTTTAATTAGCATTAAATATAAAATCATTAATAATAATCTAATTGAGACTATTTAGACTGTTAGCTTGCTTCTCTTTCATTAACTCACATACAGTAAGTAATATGAAATTAGGATCATAAATAGTCATCAAATCAATATAGTCACTCAAAACCGCATAAAAATGCTGCTCCTCCTCTTGACTAAAGAACTGTTGATCGTCATCACCTTCAAAATAGTATTCATCACTCATTGTCTTTTCCTTAGTCGTTGAAGTAAACATCAGTGACCCCAAGAGAGTCATAATCATTTTCATCTAATCTTTCAAACTCTAAACCTGGTTTGTCATCAGTAACATGACGCAGGTCCATTCTATCCAGCGTGAGTATGTTATCCTCTGGTGACACATTAAAGCAATGATTACACAGCTCTAAATATTCATTACTCTCTATCATTTTTCTGGTTGCCTCAAAATCAGACAATATCTCATCACAGGCTTGACACTTCATTATCCTTCTCCTATTTCAAAATTACGATTCATTAAAGAACTCCAACTTAGCGGGAACAGCTTACCACACTCCTTGTCAATTTGCAAGGAAATTATTTGAGTTTCTTTTTGGGAGTCTTCTTTGTTGCGTAGATTACACACCCTTGAGAACGCATACAGACTTCCAGACCAGAACCACTCAGTCATCATGCTCTGGGGAAGTACAGACCTTGCTTGCTCTTCACAGATATTCATACCCAGCAACTGTTCATAAGCATTAGAGCATAGTTTATGCGTTGAGTCACGCAGCAGGTTAGCCTCACGGTTAAATGGTGACAACCTTCCAGAGCCTTGCTTCTTGTCTTCTGTTGCTTCTCTCCATCCCATAGGAGCCTCCCAGAACTCAGGAGGATCACTGACATACCTCCTAGAGATTTCGTTCCATGACAGACCAACCTGGTGCTTCCCAAGCTGCCTGGCTACAAAGATAGGTGCTTGAATCCTGAACTGTACAAAGCAGTGTGCAAATGGTGACCAGTGTTTGTGCTTAGCCAGGTATCTTATTAAACCAGCGTCAGTAGATTCAACTTCAGTGTGTTGCTTATTGAAGCTGACACGAGCTGCATTCACTACTGTTAAATCTGAACCCATGTAATCAAGCAGGTTAACAACCATGATAAAACTCCTCTGCGTCTTTCATTCCGTTAAAATATTGTTGTATTTCTGATGGCAGCGTTAACTTACACTCTTTACCGTCTTTAATCAACCTAGGATTAGAGTCCTTGTTGTAGAAGGCATCTTCTTGACCACATTCAAAGGGTGTCATCTCATTTTTCATTATTTTCCTCCATTTCTTTAATCCATTTCTCTTCAGTAACCTCAACACCGTCTATGTAGAAATGCTTCTGGTGATTTGTCCACATTAGACTAAACTTAGGTCTACCGTTATCAAACTTTTGATACTCTGCTCTTATTTCTGTTTCAGCCATGAATATATCCTTCTAGTAGTTATAAATAAATGTAATGGTACAAAAAACACAAGATACTCTTCAAGCAGGTTCTTATTGACTACCATTTCACCTCTCCAACAAAAGTACAGTAGTGCCAGGAACCAAGCCATAAAAACAACAACTATGGTTTGATTGATGTATTTAATCATACTCCTCCTATAAAATAATGTTTGTTGCTTCTTTAGACGGAACCTGTCTAACGTACTCTGTTATGTTGTGTTGCTCAGCGTATTTATTAAAACTACGCACCAGAGGATACTTTAAAATAGTCTCACCCTCAAGCATCACAGCACGGTTACAATTTTTATTCATCTGAATGTAATACACGTTGCAGTTATCAGCTATTTTGTATGGTATTTTGTTTGAAAATTCTT
>Ga0222644_1000213_pt1 | contig 25216 bp, 36 predicted proteins | sample AntAcemetagen291_FD_179800 | JGI IMG/M metagenome (GOLD analysis project Ga0222644, IMG submission 179800) | Saline water microbial communities from Ace Lake, Antarctica - #291 | ecosystem: Environmental > Aquatic > Non-marine Saline and Alkaline > Saline | place: Antarctica: Ace Lake...
ACCTGCCTTTGAGACCAGCGGCAAGGAAGACTTTAGAAACAAGCTAAGAATTAGGGTAGACTTTTCTGACTACACCATTTCCATAAGGCAAGTAAAACAGGAAATGAAAAAGCTAAACGCTTCTGCTAAAAGAAACCTAGAAGCCAACAACAGAACTAACAAGGGCTTTGGCGTTTACATCCAATCCAACGATGAGCTATTTTCTAGCCAGCAGATAAACAGGAGACTTCCAGGAGGAGGCGGCGAGCTGTCATCCTTCCTGTCTACTTACCTCACTAACATCGGTGAGTACGGCAAAGAAAAAATGCAGAACTATTCCAGGGTTAAAACTGGATTGATGAAATCATCGGTAGGCTACCAGCAAAGAAGAATGGGTGACAAGTATGTTACCCTTGACATCGGCTGGGTCAGAAGATGGTACAAGTACTTTGGCTGGCAAGAAGAGGGAACTAGCACAGGTATCAAGCCCATGAATGCTATACTTAGGACTAGGGCAGAGGTGTTGCCTTACGCCCAGCAGGAGTTTAGCAAAGCCTTTACAAAGTATTTTCTGAAATAGAATGAGAGCATAAATTGAGCCTTAACATACTTGCGGTCCACGACCAGATTACCGCCAAGCTTGAAGAGCTAGCTCAGGATGTCTATGAGACCTCAGCCCCTGCCGACTCCAAGCTTAAGTTCGATTCCTCCGGCAACTTGCTTCCGTACTTAGTTGTGCAGTATGCCGATATGTATCCTACCGAGCAGGGCAACGGAATCCTCAGCGCAAAGTATGACGCGGCTGAGTCCTACTTTATAGTCACTTGCACATCTACCAATCAGAGAGCATCCAGGCAAATCGCAGACTTAGTTAAGAACAAGATTATAGGTTTCCAGCCTACAGATGCTGGGGAAATCCGGTTTGCCGGTGGCAGCATAGACTACTCGATGCAAGTAACAAAGCCAAATAGCTACATTGTTGAGCTTGGATTCATCCTGCAAGTCAACACCGCATGGTAAAATAGATAAGATTGGAAGGACTATAATGGCATTGGCTATTAATAAGCGAACGGGTAAATCCGTCAACGTCCCTGAGCACTACTTAGGGCACCCAGTTTTGGGCAAAGACCTTGAACCTGCTGGTTCTGTGGTCAAGGCTGCTCCAAAAAAAGAAAACAGCAAGAAGTTTGCTAAGCATGTTCCAGATGCTGTTGATGGAGATGGCGATGGCCTTGTCCAAGACGGCACAATCTGGCAAAGACTAGCAAACACAAAAACCGAGGAGCAGCCTGCTCCAACCAACATTGAAGAGAACGAGGAATAAAGCATGGCAACAAAGATGCTACGTCCGAACGTTGGCCTTTATGTCGCTACCTATGATGCGTTTGTAGATTGGACAGCTCCTACGCTGGACGAGATTACTGACGCCGCTAAGGTATTCAACATTTCGCCAGCAGTTACAGACGACTACACACTAAACATGACCGACTCTGAAAGCGATGACTCACTAGCTATCGTTGATAACGCTTCGGTCCAGACCCCTACCTACACCAACTACGAGGCATCCTTTGATGGATTCCGTGATGAGAACATTGCTGCAGATTCAGTTTACAATAAGTTCCGTAGTTTGTTTGCTGCACCTGACGTAAAGTATTACCTAATCAAGCGTGTTGGTAAACTACACACTGCTGCTTTTGCAGCAGGTGACGAGATTAGCGTATACGGCGTTAAGACTGATTTCCCAATCGAGATTCTTGGCGATGGCGAAATGATTCGTACCGGTGCTCGCTTCCTAACCACTGGTGAAGTCAGAGTAAACATTGACGTCGCAGCTGGTACTGCTGGTTCAGGTCCAGAGCTAAAGGCACTAGTTGGAACGAAGTCTACCTCAAACGGTAAGATTCGTGTCTACTGGGTTCCTTCTGACAACCTTTCCGGCACAGAGGCTGCGTTCCTTGCGGCTCCTTCCGTTGCTGACATAGAAGCCACTGGCTCGATTGACCTAACCGGAGCAATTGCTTGGGATGGTTACGACCTAGGTGCATCTGACTCTAACAAGATTGATGACCGTGGAATCCTAGATGAAGGTCAGGTCCAGACTCGCGGTTTCGCGCAGTTCTCTGGTTCACTAACCTTCTTCCGTGGAGTAACTTCAGAAACTGCTGGAGCTTACTACAACGCATACGAGGCATTCAAGGCAGCTACTGACGGTTCACGTCCAGTTGGCTTCTTGGTTACCCGCGTTGGAATCCCAGCTGAGACCGACCTTGCTGCTGACCAGGAAGTATCTGCATTCAAGTTTATTGCAGACGCATTCATGGACAACACCGAAGGTGAAGACAGCGTTAAGTTCATGGTCAACTTTGCCCCTCAGGGTAACCTTGCTGTTAACGTAGACACAGTAGTTTAATAGCTGAATAACCGACTGGGTGGGGTTTTGCGCCCGTTTTACTCCACCCAGTCTTTCACCTCCAAACGGCGATAATGAAAGGGCAAATAATGAGCGAAGATAATAACGTAGTAGACATGGTTGAGGCAGCCCAGAAGAAGGGCAAGTTCTCCCTAGCTGATGCAATTAAAGACAGGGCATTCCCAGAGACGACAGTAGATGTTTACATCGATGCTGCTGCTGCTTATGAGTTTGCAGAGCTAGACAAGCTAGCCAAGACACTTGACGTGGAATCTAAGGAGTACACAGATACTGTTGATAAAATGGATGAGCTTGCAAAGCAAATAACTAATTCTAAACTTACCTTCCACATGAAGGGCGTAGGCCAAGGGACCGTAGAAAAGGTCACAGAAGCTGCCAACAAGCTTTACCCAGATGCCGAAGAAAAGAACGAGCCTGATTGGGTTAAGTATTACCTCTGTGCATTGATTGCCGAAAACGTTGTTAAGGTGACAGATGTAGATGGCAACGAAGATGACAGCAACTTTACTGTTGAGGATGTCATAGAGCTCAGAGGCATCATGCCAATTGACTCATGGGAAGTCCTAATCGACACAATGCAAAAGCTGACTCTTGCTACTTCCTATTTTGATACGGTTACGGACGCAGGTTTTTTACAGAAGTCCTGACTTGGGAAGGTAACCGCCAGTACATAACATCTATCAAGGCGGCCATCAATTCAGGAATAAGACCAGTTGCTATGCTTTTTCATGAGCAGCCGTCTGACCCCTGGATAAGCTTTGATTTTAAATTGCTAGAGGCTTACCAGATTCTCCAGGACGAGACTTGTGGAGAGTGTGGTAACCCAATTTGGATTTGCCGTAATGAAAACGCAACCAACGTGGGATTTAAGGTTAAGGTTGCTAAGTGCTTTGCTAAAGCAGAGCTTGAGCGATGGACGGAAAAGGAAGACAAGAAGAAGTCTTCTAAGAAAACCTATGGTGAATACCCCTACACGGTTGCCTACACCTATGATGGCGGTGATATGCCAACAAGACTTTCCTACATGGAGCACCTCTACCAGCCTGATAATGACACGATACAATAGGTAGTAACCTTGAGGTGGTGCTGTTTTGGAAATTCGCGCAAGAATTCGTTTTGAAGTTGGTAAGTTTGTAGCAAACGCGAAACAAGCCGCTGGCTCCTTTAAGGTCATCTCAGGCGCTGCCAAAATAAGCGCAGACAAAATAGATGGCTACCTGGATAAAAGTGCAACAAAGCGTACGGCTCAGCTTCGTAGAAGCGAAGCCCAGGAGCTTGAGTCACTTAGGACAAAACAGAAACTCCTTGCTAAGTTTGAGCTAGAAAAAGTACGTAATACCGGTGGGACTAGAGCCGGTACCAATGTCGGTAGGCCCCTGCCTATTAGAGATATTACTCAAGACAACCCCGACAAGCATAAATTTATCCTTTCCGAAAAGGAAAAAGAAGCCGCTGTTAGGCTTAGAATTAAAACCACTAGGTCTCTAACTAAAGTCTATGAGAAAAACGATAAGCAGACAATCAAGGCAATTACTAGTGCCTACAAAAATGCAGAAAAAGAAAAGCTAAACGTATCTAAGGCACGTTTCAAAAAAGAGAGTGACCTAGGCAAGACCTTTAGAAACCTTGAAAAGCAAGAACAAAAAAGGTATCAGGCTTGGTTGAAGGAAAACGCACAGACCTCTAGGAGCCGTAGGCAAGAAAGACGCGCAGCTAAAGACCAAGCCTTTACACAAAAGGTTAGCTTCATCATGGATGATGAAGACTTTACCAGGAAGATGGCGTCTAGCCGTTACGCACTCTATGACATAAGCCGTAGGGCGCTGGCATTTGGTGCCGCAATAACCGGTGCTATGGCAGCTGGAGTTGTGGCTGCTATCAAGTTTGAGTCAGCATTCACCTCGGTAGAGAGAACGGCTCAGGTGAGCGGTAAAGCCGCAAGAGACCTTAAGAACGAATTTATTGACATGAGCACCGTGATACCGGTTGCTTTTGCAGACCTTACTAACATAGCCACCCTTGGTGCTCAACTCGGTATAGCATCAAATGACCTAGGTGACTTTACAGAAACAGTTGCAAGATTCTCTGCTATTACGGGCATTTCTGTAGACACTGTTGCCCTTAGCTTTGGTAGGCTTTCCTCGCTAATGAAAGTCCCTGCTTCTCAGTTTGAGAATCTATCTTCAGCAATAACATACGCCGGTATTAGCGCCGTTGCTACTGACGCGGAAATTCTGAAGATGGCAGAATCTATTGCCTCGGTATCAGCTCAGTCCAAAATCTCGGCTGCAGACACAATCGGTTTTGCTACTGCACTTGCTTCCCTTAAGGTAAGACCAGAAGAGGCACGTGGTGTGTTCACCAGGCTTTTCAGAACCTTCGACCTTGGTGTTGCCCAAGGTGGGGAAAAGCTAGATGACTTTGCCAAGGTGATAGGTGTCACAAGCGAACAGGCTGCTGACCTGTTTAGAGAAGACTCTTCTGAGTTTTTCCAGCAGTTCCTTTCCGGTGCTAATGCTGCTGGGACCTTAAACGCTACAATGACAGCACTTGGAATTACAAACGTGAGAGAGCTCAACGTAATTTCTAAGCTCTCACAAAATCAAGATGTACTTACTAAGTCCATCCAGGATTCTAACCTAGAATTTGAAAGAGCAGCTTTTTCTTCAGAAGCATACTCCCTAGTTGTAGACGACTTGGCCTCAAAAGTATCAATGATGCAAAATTCCATTGAGGGTCTAGCGGCAGCCTTTGGAGAAAGGCTTGCTGGACCAGTTGCCTTTATAGTTGAAGCAATAACCAATCTTTCAGAGATGCTAAGAAAAACAAATCCGGCAGTACTTACTGTGATAAATATTATAGGCGGACTTGTTGCTGGACTGGCAGTGTTTGTGGCCTCGCTAACAATGGGAATAGCTGGATTGCTTGCAATAAGCTTGGCTATGAAAAACCTTAAGATTGCAGGGAATGATGCCACAATCAGCGTTGGCCTCTTTAGGCAGCTAATTGTTGCCTTGATACCAAACGCCGGAGCTGCTACCGGAGTCATGTCGGCCTTTAGAAACTCCTTTGCTGCAGTAGGAACAGGCGCTAAAAAGGCAAGTGTAGGGGTAACATTATTCTCAAGAGCTATGTCGGTTGCTCTCGGCCCAGTCGGGATAGCATTAGCTTTGCTTGCAACTGGTTATGCAATCTTTAGTTCCCTAGCAAACGGAGCAAAAGAAGCAGAGGGTGCAATGTTTGAAGCAGCTGGGGGCTTTGATGCCCTAGTAACTGCTGCACAAAAGGATGCGGAGCTTGGCTCTTCGTTTACGACTATCGTTGCCGGCGCTACTGAAGCAAAGGAAGCACTAGACGACGAGAATGAAACCATAAAAGAAGCAATAGGGCTGAGAGATGATGCAATCGAGGCTATTTCAACACAAGTAGGTGTAATGGGTGGTCAGATAGAGGCTACACGTGAGCAGCGCCAGGAGCAGGCAAAGCTTAATGATGAACTTGCTATAACAAATCTAATGCTTGGTGAAAATGTCGCTGCAATGATACTAGATGCCCTTAAAGACTATGATGGTAAGGGCTCAAATTTCTGGACAGAGCTAACTGAAATTACTCCTGGAGTAAGAGGTGTGTTAAACGATATAGGATTTAGCGCAGGAAAGATGGTTAGTGAGGGCATGACCGATGGTGGCCTTACTGCCGAGGAATACTCAAAGTCCTTTGTAACTGCAATGCAACTAATAGGTGCAGCAGTTGACGCCCAGCCAGCAACCTTGTTAAACCTACAGAAGGGTCTTGAGGACCTTGGGTTTGATTTTACAGTTGATGAAATAAAGAAGTTTGCTTCAGAGATTGATGTAAGCGGAACTAAATTGAGGTCTCAAACCGGCCTGCTTGTTAAGGGGGGAAAAGCGACTGACGGATTTATGGGTGCTGCAAAAGAAGGAGCAGAGGCCCTTATAGAATTTGCAGTATCCCAAGAACAACTTGGTATTGAAACTGATGCAGCAACTGAAAAACTGGAAGAGGAACGTAAGGCGGCACTTGACCTTGCCGATGACATTAGAAATTCATTCAAGGAAATAACCGAGGCTTCTATTTCCGAAGGTAAAGTAGCGGGTGCACTTGACAGTTTTGCACAGGATGCAAGGGATACAGCTGGAGAGCTTGACGGGGTAACAGAAGCTGCTAGAAAAAACACTTCTAACTTTGCTGCATTTATGAGCTCCGCAGTAGACGCCTCACTTGCTGCCAATGAGGGTATTGAGGGTGCATTTAAGAGAATAATTGGTGGACTAGATGCACTTAACAATTCTGGGGTAAACACCTCTGACGCCTTTAACCTCATAAAGGGCGCGTTAGTAAGTAACCTTGTTGCAGTTGGTGGAGAGTTTGCCAACATGAGGGCAGAGTTTGAAAGAGAAGTTAGCCTCGAAGGTATGAGGTCTGTCATCAGGGCCATGTATGCCACTAAGATAGCCACAGCTGGCAGCTACATGGAAGTTGTAATGTGGAGAGCCGAGATGGAACAGGCGCTGGGTGTCCTTGATGGCGAGTTCTACATTGTGAAGGAAATTGAAAAGGTAGGAAAGGCGGCAGCAACTGCCGTAACACCACTTCAGAAATTAAAGAATCAACTTGAGTCATTGTTTAAGGGTACCAATAATAAACTTGCTGCGCTGAATGCAGTTGAATCACTTGGGTCCTCTCTTAAAAAGAATGGTAAGGTTTTCTCACAATGGAGCGAAGAGGGAAGAGACAACATTAGCAGTGTCCTAGACACAATAGATGCGCTTGCAGATAAATCTAACGGCAACACTCAGGTATTTGCAAATAGCCTAGGTGCACTTCGTGCTGCCCTAGTTAAGGTTGGGGTTAGCGGAGAAGGTCTTAAGCAGATAGACCAAGCTATAAAGAAAAACGGCAAGAGTGCTAAGGTTTCTAAGAACGAAACGAAGCAGTTCTATGCTCAGCTGGCAAACACAGACAATGCAAAGCGAGCTTTACTTGAAATAGCAGAAGCAGTTGGCAAGGTACAGTCTGCTCTCAGCGCAGGACTTAGCGCAACATTCGCTCAAGGTCGTGCAATTGACGATGTTACCCTTGGATGGCTGGACCTTACAGATGCCCAAGATGACGCAAGGAAGTCAATCGAAAGTGCGAACGATGCAATTGTCGAGGCTAACCAGTCTATTCAGGAAGCCAAGGACTCTATCAATGAGCTTACTGCAGACAGTGGCAAGCTTGAGTACCAGCTACAGATTGCAATCAAGTATGGTGACACACTAAGAGCAGATGCAATTCGTGCTCAGCTTGACACAATTGACACCGAAATTTCGGCTAAAGAAAAAGACATTACTGACGCCAACAAAGCTGTGCTTGCATCTCAAGAAGAGATTGCAGACGCCAACAGCAAGCTTGGAATCAACTCCACTACTCGTGACATAATAGAGCAGAACCGTGTGCTTCAAGACATGGCCGGCAAGTATGCTAATGTGGCAGCGTTTATGATTACAACTGCTGCGCCCGGTGCTGACCTAACTGCAATAATTGACAAGCAAGTTGAGGCGTTTAAGGAGAATGCAATCCAAATGGGTTACACCCAGACTGAGGCACAAGCCGTTGCAGATGTTTTGCGAACCGAGTTAATTGCTTCGATGGATGAAATTCCAGATAACATTAGAACGATAATTGAAGCAGAGACAGACGCTGCTCTTACCAAGGTACAGAAGTTTGCCAAGGATGCCAATGCTAGACTTGCTTCTATAAAGAGCAAGACCATAACCGTAACCACAATAGAAAAGACCGTCCAGGCAAATAGTGGACGCGACTTTAAGGGCTGGGTTCGCGGCAGCGTAGAGGCAGCAACTGGTGGATTAATCACCGGCCCAGGAACAGGCACTAGCGACAGCATCTCGGCTAGACTTTCCAACGGTGAGTTTGTTGTCAAGTCCGCAGCAGTTAAGCATTATGGTCCTGACTTCTTTAACTCACTTAACCAGATGCAAACGCCATCAGCCTCGATGCGTATGGGTTCTGTAGCAGCTGCTACCAGCAACACAGTCTACCTATCAACAGAAGACAGGCAGCTGCTTCGCTCTGCAATCGACAGGCCAGTTGCACTATACACTGACAACACAATAATTGCAAAGTCGGCAAATGCTGGCAACACACTTCTTGCACAGAGGGGCATCAGATAATGGAACGCAAAGTTTACTTCGGCAACGCTCTAAAGCAGGTTTGGATACCAGCCCCTAAGACCGGCTTAGACGCCTCGACAGAGGGCTACTTTAATGATGCTCAGCTGCTTAGTGGCAGGGCCTTCACGAAGCGTTCTAAGGCCAACCACAGGCGTTTCTCGCCTGCTTGGTCAGGGCCACTAAATGCCGACTCAATAAACGACAGTTTACACACCATAAAAGACTACTTTGATGGCATTTATGGAAACGGTCCTTACTACTGGCTTGACCCATTTGCCGTAAACAGCAACTTGCTGTCACCTAACTGGGCATCACCTATGTTATCTCAGTCTGGCTGGGGCTCAATTAGCTCGGTCGGTACTGCAGCGAGCGTCGACACCGCTTCCAATAATAGAAACTATCCATACAAATCCTTAGAGCTCACCTTTGGGGACTCTGTGCAGGAGAGCACCGACTACTTTAGGGTCATACTGCCTAGCGGTTACCGACTACACTTCGGGTGGCATGGCACCCAGGACTCTGGGGATGCAACCATAATTTTGCGTTGCCACGACAGGAATGACGGCAGCACCGATGACGTTGTGGCTGCCCCATTGTCAGTCACCTCTGGTGCAAGGACCAACACTCAGGTCAGCGGGCTTGCTTACTCCATGGTTGATATAATGGTAAAGAACCCAACTGCAAGCACCAGCGTTATGAACATTGCAGGAATGATTGCTCAAGTACTACCTGACCTTACAGTGGTACCACAAGGCGACTTTACATCAGGGCGTGGGACAACGGGCTTACTATTTTCGTCAGCCCCTAGCATCACTTACCTGTCAGCCGCAATTAACGACGGCTTTGTAGAAGTCGCGACAACCTTTATCGAGGAGTAACGGATGCCTTCAGTAAAAACGATTAGCGGGAGTGGTGACTTTAGGGACGCATCACTAATTTCGTTTTCGTATTCTGAAGACGCCACTCCAACCAGCCCGTCTAACCTTGAAGGCGGAACAGGACAAGTAACTGCCCAGCTAGTTTCTAATGAGAACACCAAAGGCTCCAGGATTTCAATTAACAACGAGGCTCTTCTGTCAGATGAAGAGTACGGCGATATAAACTTTACAATTAAAAAGGTTTCTTTAAACAATGGTTTAGTTTCAGTAGTTGGTGATACCATTCAGTCAAGGCTAGACGTTGAGAGAGTGGCCCAGCCTCAGGGGAGCAACTCTAGTGGCTACAATCTTTACGAGGCAATACTATATTACTGTAACTTGGTAGACATTGTGCCAAACTTTGAATCCGGATTGCAAACAATATTGGAGGCTATTGACGTAGACTTCATAGGCTGGAGTGGTAGTGTTTGGGACCACCTTAAGATGCTATGCTCAGCATCCCTCCTAGATGATGCTACCAATAAATTCTTAGAGATGTATATCGTCGAGGACGAGCTCTGGTTTAGGCTTGGTGGGGTGAACCAGATTGATACCACTAATTTAATTTCTGATGAGAGCCTAGAGATTGATGCTTTTGATGCGGCGCAGTCGGTTAAGGTAATTAAATACAACACCGAGTACAAGGCAACCTCTTTAATAAGGCAGCAGAACATCGATGCCTTTAATTACGCCAACCTTGAGTTTGTTTCTATTGTGGACTCTTTCCAGGTCACAGCAAACGAGAAGATAACTAGACGCATTCAGGTCAACGTCTCACTTGAGTCTGTCCAGCAGCCACAGCCTGTCCAGACTATTGTGTCACCTATTACAACTGGCCAGTATGTAATCGTAGGCAATGACCAAGTACCACTAACACCGGCTCAATGGACAAGCCAGGGTGGTTCAGTAGAGGTCGCGATTACAGAAAACCCTAATGAGATTGAGATTACAATTATCGGGGCTAACTACCCTGAGTTAGAGCCTTTTAAGATTGGTGTTGAGACAGCAGGTGGCGATGACTACCCCGCGTTTTACATTATTGGGACCGGAGTTTTCTTTGAGAAAACTGAACACACAATATACACAGGTGCGCCAGCCTCAGAGGTAACTGAAGCACCAGTTATAGACAATCCTTTTATAACCGATGACAACACCTTCTGGAGCAGCGCAATAAGAATTGCACAGGAGATATGTGGCCCTAGGATTACCTTGACCCAGGAGATACCCTCTGGCCTGGACTTTGGAACTGCCACCGGCTCTATAATTAGCGCCTTTGATTCCAAGTTTAGAATCAGGTCCACTAACTTTACAGACTCAGGCGTAAACATAAGTGCCAACTCTTATGTAACTTTTGCAGACTTCAACTCAGTCTGGTCTGGTAGCACTTTTCAAGAACTAGACAATTCGATGACAGACATTAGCTTTAATGAGTTTAGCGTAATCTCATTGGTAAAGGAGTAACATGGTATACCCAAGAAACAACTTCGCAACAGACGCAAAGTACTGGGGTCGTGAGGTCGAAAAAAAGATTACAAACCTAGAGAGCAGCCTTCAAAGCTCGGACATAAACAATACCACTCGTGACAGTCAGCTATCGGTTACAAGCAACCAAGCACTTATAGCTGCTAATGCTGCACTACAAGCAGCAGAAGACGCGGCAACAGCATCCACTGAAGCAGGTGCTGCAAACCAAAAAGCACTAGACGCGTTACAGGAAATCATCGACCTTAGCAGCCCAGGGGGTCCGAGTATAAACGCTAATAACATTAGCGGTGGTACTATCACAGGTATTACTGTGCAAACCAGTACTAGCGGTGAACGAGTAGTCCTAAGTGGAGACGAAATAGATTTTTACAATAATGCGGGCCAGCTTAGTGGAAGCATACAGGGGCAATATAACAATCAAGACGCTTTAACAATAAGGAATCCTGGCGGCGGCTACATATACATGGAAGCCTCAAGCGGAGTTCTAATGAACGGCGGCTTTACCGCATTTGGCAACAGCGGCGTTAGCGGCAATCTTAGTGTTAGTGGAAGCTTGTCAGTCTCTTCATTTAACCCCTCATCAATAAGCACTGGGTCGGTTTCCGCAAGTTCTATAAGTAACTCTGGAAGTTACGCTGGCAACGGCTTCCCTACAGTTGCAAACAACACAACAGGCTCCTTTGCGGGCAACGTATTTATAAATACATCTGGAAATATGTTTAGAAGCACTCAGACTTCTAGCCGTGATGCCAAGGAAAACATAAGCCCGATTGAGTTTGACACCGATGCTTTTATTTCGGTCAACCCTGTGGAGTTTAACTACAAAGCAGAAGCAGTTAGCACTGCTGAAGAAGCAGCTCTCCCTCAGCTTGGATTTATCCTTGAAGACTTTGAGGATGCTGGAGTTTCTGAGCACCTTGTTATTCCTACAAACGAACTTGATAATTACAAAGGGCTCCGCTACGATAAGCTTTATATGTACCTCCACAAGGTGGTCCAGACACAGAACGAAACCATCAAAACACTAGAGGCTCGCCTCGACGCCCTAGAAGCTGAATAGGATACAATAGACACATGGCAACTACACCTAAGGGTATCGTTTACCCCACATCAAGCGACCAGATTACACCTCTAGAGTCGGTGTTTGCAGCAATGGCAACGAGCGTAGATGAAGCTATCCCGTTGTCCGGCAGCTATTCTTTGCAGTTTACTGGCAACTCAGCAGCCACACAGGTTGTCTCTGTTGCTTTTGGGCAAACACTTTCGACTGCACCTGACAAAATCCAGGTGACAGTTAGGGGTCCTGTCAGCAGCTCAAGCAGCTATGTGCCAACCGTTACTAACAGCACAACAGAGGGCTGCACTGTAAACGTATACCGTATAGATGGCAGCGGAACACAAACAATAAATCTAGTATGGAGCGTGGTTAGCTAATGCCTTTTGAAGATAACTCAGACCAGCCACACGCAAGGGTAACCCTGCAAATGCTTTACGAAAAGCAGCTTGAAAGTCAGAAGCTTCTCATAGAGCTGACAACTAAGATGTCCAGCCTAGAAGGAATTGTCGCAAGAGTAGGGCAGCTGGAGATTAAGCAAGCAAAGTTTGAGTGGATTGAAAAGGTAGCCTACGCATCCTTGACAGCTGCCATTGGTGCAATCGTATTTGCAATAATGAACATGGGCGGGATTCAATAATGGCTAAGAGACTTTCAGATTGGCGAATGGTTTATGATGAGAAGTACATTACTTCTCACTATGGCGAGATGTCTGCTTATCGCAAAGCAAACGGGATGCAGCCACATTCAGGCACTGACTGGGCAAGACCGCTTGGCACACGCATACCGGCTATTGCAAAGGGAACTATCCGTTTAATTCAGTACTCAGATGTTTTGGGTTGGGTGGTTGTGCAGACCGCAATGGACAAAGACGGAATCATCTGGTACTTGGGCTACTCACACATGGACAACAAGCCTGGATACAGGGTAGGACAAAAGATAAGTAAAGGTCAAACTGTAGGACTTCTCGGCGACAGTGGCCAGAGTTCAGGCCCCCACGTCCACGTCACGGCTTCGAGAACTCTAAGGGGTGTCTTCGGCGTAACGTCTGACAAGGTTGACGTTTACAAGCTTATCCTCGATAATGTAAAGGTCCCTGTACAAAAAAAGCCAGTAGTTGCCAAGGCCCCTGAGCAAGCTCCGGTCCCAGAGCAAACTGTAACTCCAGAACCAGAGCCCGCTCCTACTCGCGCAGCTGTGGCCCCGACTTTAAGGCCACCAAGAACACGTCCTGCAGCAAGGGACAACAGTAAGCTCGGTAGATTTTGGCACTTGTTTGGTGGTAAAAAATGAACGCCATCCGTAAAAACATGGGCAAGATGATTGATGGTGCGTTCTTCCTAAGGGACGAGCCAGAGTCAGCTTCCGGTCCAGACTGGAAGTTTAGACGCAAGGTAATCTTTGGCTCTTACCGCTTAGGTTTTGCCATGATTATCTTTGGTGCTTTGACTTTCCTTATTGACCAATGGGGAGTAGGAGTAACACTAATAACTGGCGGAGTCTCACTCATCTCCATCATTACGACAGCTTACACCTTGAGTGCATCTTATGAAGATGTCAAGCTATACAACAACGAAGGAACGGATTACTAATGAAACTAATTACAAAGGAGTTTGTCAGCTACAGTGCTGAACGAGCTATTAAAACCTTTGCCCAAACAGCTATCGCAGCACTAGGTGCTGGAAGCATTGGGCTACTGACCATCGATTACGTCAACCTGTTTAGTGTTGCTGGCGGAGCTGCTCTGCTATCTCTCTTGACCTCTGTGGTAACCACCACGAGCGCCAAGAAATAACTGTCTTAGTTTTCTAAGGCGTTTACAAGGAACAAACCCGACGAGCAAGAAGCCCCCTGCAGAGGTGACAGGGGGCTTCTTCGTTTCTACTCTTCTTCTTCTTCCGGTTCTTGGTATTGCCGGAACTCTTCTCTTACCTCTTCTGCATTGAATAAAAAGTGTGCAGTACACAGTTCACATGGCTTGATGTCGCAAGGGTAGTCGCAGTGCTCACAGGAAAACGAACCTTCTTCCTCTCCTCTGTGAACAACCGGGCTTCCGCAACCGCATACCATTAATACTGATAGCATCATTCCGGTTCTTGCATCCATCATTGTGTAGCCTATGTACTCGCCTTCTTCTCCAATCATGGCTAGTATTTCTTCTGTTATTGCCTTTTCTTTTTTTCTACTAAACAACCTCGCAAACCAGCGTCGAATCATATTGGCCTTGTAGTTGTTCTGTTAATTGAGATTGGACCACGCTGCCACTTACCGCAGTCCTGGCATTGGAACCTCTGATAGGTCCCAGAGATGGTACGAGCCACGCCACGCTTCTGCAGGTTCAAAGATGCACAAGTAGAGCAGCCACCTTCTATGCCGTCGTAGAGAGCCGTGTGTGGGTGGTTAGGAATCCAAGGCTTCAGCTTCTCATAGAGGTCAACCAGCAAGTCGACGTCCTGAATCTGATACTTCTTCATCTCAACCCATGACTTCTTGTTACCAGCCATGCAGCCAAGCCAAAGGTCGAAGCCGGAGTGCTTTACCTTAGCTCCAACTCCTAGCTTTTGTGATACGTAGTCCAGCTTGTTGCTAGGGAACTTGAACTGAGACCTCACAGTAAGCATAAGGTCCATCTCTTTGTAGGGAGAAGGTGGCAGCATTCCGTTCTCGATGAACTCACGCTTCAGGTGTTTGCTGTCAAATGCCTTAGAGTTCCAGCCGACTAATACATCAGCTTCGTCCAGCATAGCGTGAACCTTTTTGAGCATCTCTTCTTTACCATCGTGGTGGGCTGATGCAAAGTGCACCTTCTTCTCGCCGTACCATCTGGCACCCCAGCACATCATCTCAGTGGACTTGATAATCTGGCCGATAGATATGTTCTGGTCCCATAGGCCCCAGGCGTGTGCTGTTAGTGGGCTTGTTTCGATGTCTAGGAATAGAATCTTCATGCGCCCTCCCATCCGTTCTTTAGTATTGCCTTATGCTTTTTGTTTCGGAGATAGATTATGCCATGACGAACTGCATCATTGGCGTGTCCTCTACCGGCTTCGTGTAGTTCCATCTTGTGCAGTCTTGCATCGGAACATAGGGCCTTCTGGCTTGGCTTCTGGTACACCAAGTCGTACAGCCCGAATGGATACAGTGCCTCAAGTGCTCCTATAACATAGGTTGCGCTAAGGTCTATACCCCTAACTCCTTCCCTAAGGTCGAAGTCTTCGCAGATAATCTGGTCTATCTTAATGTCCTCAAGTTCATCCCAGTGAAAATCTAGGAATCCTCTAAGCCCATTCTTTATCTGCCAAGTCCTTGTGAATTTATAACTATCTTCATTATACTCTAACAGGGCTACACCCGTTGTGCCTCCGGGGTCAAGACACAATGCAATTGTATTACTTGTCATCCTTCAACCTCTCTTCCTTCATCTTAATTATCTGTGTCATCTGGTAGCAGGCAAGGGATAACGGATACCTCATGCCATGCTCGTACTTTTCGCAGTGAAACTGAACGGCTTCTTCATCAAACCTAACAGTATCAAACTTTGCCTTCCTGCTGTAGTTCTGGTTCTTCACGCTATCACCTCTAGATATGTCTTCCGGTTTTCCATTACTAAGTGCACCCTGGCCTGTGACCTTAGTGCCTCGATTATGTCATCGAACTCACGCTTCTTCTTGTTGTTGAATCTACGGTAAGCTTCTTCGTAACGAACTCGACCACCACGGTCAACCACGTAGGCTTCAAGCTGGTCGACATCTCGCTGCCATTCTGAAGCTGAGATAGCACCAGCCATTGTGATTAGGTTCTGGAACCATTCCTCTGAGTAGTGGATGGCAATCAGGACGTGTCTTAGCTTTACCTCTTCAGCCTTGTCAGCCATTGATAGCAAGACTGCACACTTCCATACGGACAGGGCCAGTCTCTGGCGAGACGGCTCGATGGACTCTGCTTCCGAGTGGTTCTCGGCAACGTTACCCATCTCCCACTTGTACTGGTTAAAACGCTCCAGCGCAGCTTGGCTTAGTCGGATAGGCCTAGGGTTAGGCTTACCCTTCTTCTGCCAGTAAGTTACTGACTGGAATAGTTTGCTAACCATGTCATCCATAACTCCGTCCTTCACGGAGACTTCGTATTCATCTGCCTGCTGGATGTCCTCAAGCTCACGGCTTCTGTCTGGTGCATCGGCAGTTACATAGATGAAACGTGCCAAGAAACCAGAGCGGAAGTACTCAGTTGTTAGTACGTCTGCCGTCCTGCTTGTGATGCCCATGAGATACATAATGAAGTTAGTCTCTGCTCGTTCGCTCTGTCGCTTTTCCTTAGAGGAACGAATGACAACCGGGACGTGACCATCGTAAAGCTCAGTGAATCGCTCCGCAGCAGAAGCCATGTAGGTCTTGTTCATAAAGTCCTTGAACATACCTTGTACTTCATCTCGGTGGAGCAGGCTTGTCTTCTTGTCACGCTCAGCAAGAACGGCAGTAACACCTTCAGGTGTAGCATCCGAACCGATGTCAATCTGGTATCCACCGAACTGCTCATACTTGCGGATAACTCTCAGCATTAGTTGGCGGCTAGTTGACTTACGTGTTAGGGTAGTCTCACCAAGAAGCATGAACCAAAGGTTGAGACCCATCTTGCCATAGCGAGGTATCGCGTAGCCCCAGTCTGAGAACACAGATGATAGTATCGTAAACGCTCCGGCAATCTGGTAACCCAGTGCACCGTCAGTCTTTGACTGAGCCCAAGATACATAAGCATCGATAAAGGTTGGCTCCATGGCTACCACCTCACGCTCCTCAGGTGTGAGTAGTGAGATGGTAACCGGTGCGAACCTAGCGGTGCCGGCGTCAGTAGTGATTGGCTCAGGAACATAAGGAGTTGCTTCTGCCTCTGCCCTAAAGCTCTGAGCTGCTCGCTGCACATCGCGCCACAAATCGCCATCAGCATCGATACGCTTAGCCCTATCCGGGCTGTGATACTTGTTACACTTGGCGTGTCGGGCTACGCTGAACACCTCTTCAGGGGTCAAGCCTTCGCGCAGTAGTTCCATCTCTAGCTTCCATAGAAGCTTGGATAGGTCAGCGTTGTGAGCTGGCTGCTCCATGTAGAGCCCGACAACCTGAGGATTGTGTGATAGCTTCTCTAGTACCTCAAGTACTGGAGGAAAGCCGGCGGGCATCTCTGCATCAGCTGCATCACGTATCGGCTCAACATCCACGTCACCGTAGACAGCTTCAATCTGCTCAAGGGAATAAATCTCTCCAGTAGTTGTGCCTTCTATTGTGTATGGTGTGTCACGCTTCATGTTGCGAGTGTTGGGCAGGCGCAGTAGTTTGGTTGTATTCCAGCCCGACTTGTCACATCCCTGGTGGGAATGTGCGTATGCAATCTTCTTAGATAGTAGCGCAGCAACCATGGGCTCGACCTCAGAGTCAAGCATCCAGTAGGTGTGCCAGCGGTCCTCTGATGTTTGCACAGAGATGGATGGTGTAATCAAAAAGTTTTCAGGAGCGCAGGCGTCAGCGTCTGCATAGATTACGCTTACTGTCTTGGCATTTTCTTTTATGCGTCGCTGAGCGTTAAATAAGATGGGAGAAAAGTAAACGTCCTCCATTGAGTGCTGCTTAACAAACTCAACCATCTGGTGCTTCTGCTCAGGGAACTCGTAAAACTTCTGCTCTGTCAGTTCTCCGCTGGCAGCGTTACGTACTACTAGTGTTGCAATTCCAATCCCTTCACCAAAGATTGATGTCAAAAATTCTGCTGTCTTCACTTGTTCCTCCTTCCTAGTTTCCTCCTACGAACCTATCATGGTGCTCTAGCTGAGAATCGAACTCAGCGGCCTAGGAGAAAGGAGGAGGATAGACCATACCAATTAGAGCTAACGTGCGTTATACAGACGCACCCCTGTTCTGGCTATTGGGTTACCAGACGTCCCCGACAACCTCGGTTGCGCCCATTGATGCAATTGCATCGGCACCGCTGGTTGCCTTGTCGAAGCCACCTACTTCATTTCGTGGCTGGCCGTTCATGTCTGTTCCTACCTTGACACGGACCCCCACTGGCTTACCCAGTAGGTCTGCTACTGCTGGCACCTTGAACTTGCCAGCCTTGATGTCGAACCCAAGTGACTTGAAGAAGCTTGCTGCCTTCCAAGCATCGTTAGCTGCATACAGAGGTACATAGCTAAACACACGACGGTTCTCGTACTGTCCTTCTGCAATCCGGAAGTGCACATTGAAGCGCGGCTTGCCCTCGTTCGGGCCGGACCTTACCTCTTCTTCCTTGATGTCAAACACTGTTGCATTGTACGAACCTGCTGGTACAGGGTCCATCGAACCAGTGCCCTTGCTCTCTAGCGCATCGGCGCTAAAATTGATAGTGTAATCCATTACTTGCCTCCTTTGATTAGTGCGTATATTTTCTTCATACTTGGCTCCGTGATAGTCGCGGGCAAGTTGAACCGGTTCTTGGTAACGAATCTGTCAGAAGATTCTACTAACAACACACGCTGAGCGGTGCCGTCCTCCTTCTTCTGTGCTGTTATGTAACCAATGATGTCCGGTATTCCTGGCAGGTCCTTCTTAGAGCCACCGGGAATGTTAGGCACAGTCTTGACTGCTCCTGAGTTTTCATCCTTCTGGTCCTCAGCATGAGTCAGAATGATGGAGGTGAATGGTGCTGCATGGAGACCACGGACTAAGTTGTTAGCCCAAATCTTTAGGTCACCCCACTTGCCAAACTTGTTGCCCTTGTTCTCTGGTCGTTCACCAAAGACCTTCTCTGCCCGGTCCATAGCCACACCAAGTGTGTCAATGATTACCGTCTTGTACTTGTGCTTGACGTTCATGAGGTCATCCATAACCTTGTCAAGCTTCTCGTGTGTGTCAACTGCTATGACGTCCACGTCTTTGAAGTCGCGGGCAATAGCCGAAGCTCCGCCCTCAACATCAATCAGTAGCACCGGTGTCAACTCAGGAATCTGTGCTGCCGAAGCTGCAAGCCACGTCTTACCACGGCCAGCGTCTCCATAGATTAGTATTGTCTTCGGTGCGTTTAGTGCCTCTGCTTTATGAACGTGCTTAGCAAAGGATAGTTCTGGAAATTCTGTAGCGCCCATTATTACTGCCTCCTTGTAAGTTATAAATTATACCAGACCATTTACTGAGCAGGTGTAACACTCAGGATGGCTTGGGTAGTTATCGGGATGTGCTCCTTCTTGGAGCTCAACCCAGAGTGCAACCAATCTATTCCATAATGCTAATGCAATATTTTCGTCATACTCATAGGTGTATTCTAGCACATCATTCTCGTTTGTGCCGTCTCTATTGATAAACACCAATGAAATACCATCAATGTTCTCTCCTGTTTGGTTGACGCCCCAAGCATACAACTGGCTCTGCCCGATGTACTTTTGCATGGTGTAGGTCACACCTGCATCCTTGCTCTCGCCGTCAATCCACTTCTGTATCTTCTTAGCCTTCGGCCTTGTTGTAGTCTTCCAGTCCACAAGGTGGCCACTGCCCGGAAGTGTTAGGTCAGGCTTCGAACTAATCGTTCCGTATCCCTCTAGCACCCCCAGCGTTATCTTCTGCTCTACTAACGCATCTTGTAACTCCTCCTCTTTAGAGTTAGGTATCTCGTCTTCGATAACCTTGTGTACCGCTGTGCCTATCTTGCCACCTAGCCAGTACTTGCTTGGCCCCTGCTTGACGCCAGACAAATCGCTAGCCAGACACCTAGTGCATGGGTTGGAGATTTGTGATGCTCCTACCTTCCGCTGCCTGTCTCTGTCAGTTTCATTGTTCAATAAACCAAGTGCTAATGTCTTCACCTTCAAACCACTCAGTGCCATTCTTGTACCTCCCATGCGTAAAGTTGATGCCGCCCCAGATACCGTACTGCTGTTCACTGGCCACTGCAAAGTCGTAACATTCTTTTAGTAACGGACACCCGTGGCAAGCCAGCTCTGCACTAGCATCGCTTACTTGTTCGGGGTTATCGAATGTAGCCGTGTCAGTACGGCATAGCACCTCGGTAGTTCTTAGCTTCTTCTGTAAATCATTATACAGGAGTTCTGACTTCTTGTCAAGTAGTGCTGTCTCAGGTATCTCAAGCATCGGCTCTTGTATTAGCTTCTGCTTTGTCTTGCCGGCCTTCTTGTTCTCTTGGTACTTCTTCCTGGCGTACTGTCTCCTGCACTCTCGGCACACTCTTGTCTTGTCGTAGGGCCTGATGAAAGTATTCTCTTCTGTAAACTCGTGCCCCTTGGAACAATGCGTTCCCTTAGCCCGCTTCCGGCCCCAAGGATTAGTGCTATCTGCTTCTTCCCATACGTATTCTGCCATTTAGTAATCCTCATCCATGTCGTGTGCTCTTACTGTCATAGTCACTCTCTTTGTCTCATCCTCTTTGTTACTTGAAGCAACACCAGTAAGCATTCCTACCATAACAACACTAAAGGAAATTAGCTGCACTAAAAGGGCACCCATAATTGGAATAAGAAACGCAGCTATTATAAGCCATCCTCCTACGTAATCCCAAAATCCAAATACCATTACTTATCCTCCTTCAGGCTTGCCCGTAGGTCAAGCTCTCGTTGTAGTAGTGTGTCAAGCTGGCCTTCATCGTAAGTGTCTCTTGCTACAATGTCGTACACTTGAACAGTCCGTTGCTGGCCACGTCTCCTAACGCGGTCAAGCACCTGCTGGTTGAGAATGTTGCTGTCGCTGTGAGATAGCCACACAACTGTACGGCAAGCGTTCTGTAATCCGTCTACGCCTTCGGCGATAGCGGGAATCACTGCAACTATGTATCGTAGGTTGCCGTTCATGAACTCTTGCTTGGCTACTTCGCGCTGGCCTTGACTTGCCTTGCCACTCCACTCGAATGCCATTCCCTCTCCGAACTTGATGTTCAGTCTCTCTGCTACTATCTTAGCATACTTTTGGCTATCTGTCAAGATGAGCATCTTCTCTTCGCCGTTGTCCTCTATAATCTCAAGAAGAGCTTTATACTTAGTAGACACTGCATCATGAGCAAAGTAAACTGAATCGTTCTCATCTATGCTCGGCACTGCTAGTGTCATCTGGCGTAGTCTAATCCTGGCCGCGATAGGAACCTCGGCAACCAATGGGTTATCCTGTAGGAACACTACTAAGTCCTTCTCGAACTTCTTATAGATAGCCCGCTGGCTAGGCATCAGGTCAACATACCTAATCTCTGCCACCATGTCAATGTTGTAGTCTGGTTCTAGTCTGACATAACAAGGCAGGGTATTAGCGAATGCGCCAGAAATTTTCTCACCTGAAATTTCAACACCTGAAAAAGGATTATAAGCGGTGACTGCCCAACGCTCTACCCACTTCCAGAATGAGCGTGGCACTATCTTGTCATCAGGCCACAGGAATCTGGTGACTGCCCAGAAGCCTTCGAACCTGTTACCAAACGGAGTGCCCGACATGGACATCTTGTAATTAGCCTTGAGTGTCTTGGCTACCTTGAAGCCCTTGCTTGCTCTGTTCTGCATAAAGTGGCATTCATCTATCAGTGCTATGTCTGGCACAATCTTAGCCCAGTCCTTAGTCCTGAAGTATTCACGCCCGATAAAATACCAGCCTTCGGTTCCACTTGCTAGGTCTAGCATGGCTTGCTTGCCCGTCTTGCCTGAATCTATCTTCAGCAATCCTGCACCGCTATACTCTGTCTGCCTTTGTATGGTATCGTGCCAGCCCCAGAATGTATTCAGCGGTGCAACTATCAACACAGTCTTGGCTTCCATCCTAATCGCGACCTCAGTGGCCATGAGAGTTTTGCCTGTCCCCATAAGGCTAGCATTCAGCGCAGACTTACTAGGCTCAGCAATCATCTTGGCGATAGCAATCTCTTGCTTAGGGTCAGGCGTTAGCTTCGATAGTTTCGGTCTCATTGAACTCCTCTCCTGCTGTTTATGTATCACACAGTGTGATACAATTTCAGCTTTTCTGTAAAAAGTGTAACTGTTACTACACAAAGGTCTGCTTAGTCATCTTGTGCCTCCCCAATTGTCTTGACAAGCTCTGCCATGCCGTAGCAGACTGAGTGGTCGCATACGCCAGAATTGTGGAAGTCAAAACAAATGCGGGCCTCAGCCATTTTGCTTATGCGCTCACGCTCTACCTCAATGCCAGTCTCACAGCCTTTAGTCCAAAGTATTTTGTCGCTTATGTCTCTTAGGTCAGTCATTAGCGCACCGTAAGCCTGGACTTGGCACTGCGCTTGATGAGTGCGATTGCATCGCTGTAAGCGGAGCAAGCCCCGTCACAGCAATAAGGAATCTGAGTTGCCCAGTCGGGACAGATATCCGCTTGAAGCAAAGTGATAATGCGCTCTCGCTCTGCCTCAACCCCAGTCTCATAGCCTTTAGTCATTTTGTGCTCCCTTCTCGTGGCATACACAGTTGCATTCTACTGTTGATGCAATCCTGTAGCAATTGGCATGGTCGTTCATGGTGCACCAAGCCATCACAGTAAACTGCTTCGGTGGCTGTTGATGCACCTCCCTCTTCTTAGGGATGGTTAGAATCCTGCAAGCGGGTCACCATAGTCATCATCCATGAACACACTTGGATAGAGTAACTTGATGCGCTCTTCTGCCGTAGAGAATAGCTCGAAGTATTCTTTACCGCTCCTAGTAGTCTCGACCCATAGCTCATCGCTGTTGTCTAATCCAAACTGAACCAGACTACCGACCTGCTCTGAGTAATACTCGGTCAGCTCTTGAGCGGTCTCGTGTAGCTCGAAGTATCGGTTATCTCTCATGCTTCAGTATCCTCTCAACCAATCCATCTTCCTTGTATACAAGCGACTGCAACCAGAAATCACCATGTGTTGCGGTTATGTTCTCGCCGTCATCATCCACAACAAAGGTTGCTTCGCCGGTCTGTCGGTCAGCACCAAAGGCAACTACTCGTAAGGCGAACATCTTATCGCCATCCCAAGTTGTCTTCCATGATGATGACTTCTGAACATCCTTAGTATCAACCCCAGCGGCATCTATAAGGCGCTTGATAGTATGAGGGTCACTACTGCCGTATGCCATACCTATCTGTCTGGCAGATAGCCCGTCAATGACCGCTAGGCGTATCGCTTCAATCAGCGATAGGTAATACTCTTCGGTCTCTTTGATTACGTAGTCAGCAAGCTTTTGCTTGGCAACAACTACTGCTTCCTGGTATGTAGTTCTTGCCACTGTGATAGCACCAAGTCTATTTGAATCATCTTGCACTGCTCTAGCCATTCTTATAACTCCGTCCTAAAAGTGAATCCTGTCTTGCACCTAGGCTTAGGGCAAGTAATCTGTTCCTCAACATCTCCCATGTCATCCACAAAGCAATCCTTTATGAACTCCACCCCACAACGGACGCAAGTAATGTTCAGCGCCGTTGTGTATGAGAGATAGCCCGACCCAATGTAACTCATGACAAATCTACTATAATCATGTCTTGCGTGTCGTGTGAGAACTCTGTAATGTAATAGCCGATGCGGTTCACATAGGAGAATCCGCTAACTATACTTGCTTCACCATCAGTGTCAAGCAAAGTCCAGATAAAGCTAACATCAGTTTTTAGCACCTTCTCATACTCTTCGCCGTAAGTCTCAAGCATTTCATCCGAGGGATTATACTGGTCTATCCATTCATCTTCGGTTATGCTTATGATGGTTGTCATGCAAAGCTCCTCAATTCTAGTTTGTATTCTGGTAAGCTGTCTGCCCACTTGCTTATCCTAGCAGGAACATCACCCACTGTCAAGTATTCTGTTGTCTGCCACTCTGAGAAGCCATCCCAGTAGGTTCGCGTCTCATTCCACTCTTCCAAGTCCAGCACATAGGCAATCAAGTCTCTGTTGCGCTTGTCGGTCAGCTTGCACTGAAAGACTTTGGCTTGTCCAGCTTCGGATGTATCGGTGCTAAAGAACGGCACTTGGTTATCGTAAGCTATCTGTAGCTTGTAGGGGATAATCTTGAACACGCCATCCTCGACACAAATCTCAATGTCATACAACTTTGTCTTAGCCATGCAAATCCTCCTGTGCTTGTTCGCCCGCGTGTTCGTCACAACTCTCACAATGATAGCCGAGAACTTCTCTGGCTATCGGGTCATAAATCTCTTGTGCTTCTGAAATCGGAACATCTTCTTCACAACTGGTGCAATACTCCATTAGTTGCCATCCAGCTTCTTGGCTAGTGCTTCAATGTCGGCAACCGCTCCATGAATCATAAGCCTAACCACCGCGCTGTATTCCTTCTCGCCCTTTGTCACTAGGTAATGTCCGTAGTCTCTTAGGTATGACGCTATCCTCTTGTTCTCGCCTTCATTCATCATACATTCCTCCAATAGTATTTGCCGTCATTATTGTAGTCCCATTGGAATGTCTTGTTGTAAGTGCCATCCCAATCTATCTCAAGCCAAGTCACAATGTCATCTGAAGTTATGATGCCAAGCTCGTGACACATCTCTTCTGCAAAGCTCGCTTCGCTCTCATACTCGCCCACATAAACTTCCTGCTCCTCGTGGATAAGGTTGTCAATCTCTAGTCCAAGCAACACCGCATCCACATTATACATCAAGTGTATGTATGCTGCAAGTCTCGTTGTGTGAATGCCGTTGTTGCTCTCAATCACATCCTCTAGGATAGCGTTGCTTATCCATTCCTCAATCTGTTCTATGTTTAGCATTTTGTATTCTCCTTTCATCAGAACCACCAATACATTTACTGTAGCATACTATTTGTTATTTGTCAACTCCTGTGTTAGTTCGTATAGCTCTATCCGCAAATCTTCGTATCGCCGATAGTCATCTTCTGAAATTTCTAAAGTATCCCAATGAACTAGGTTATCTGAATTGTTCATAACTGTGTCCTTGTAGCGTTCTTCAATTAGTGTGTCAATTGTTCCCTCGATTAGCATTACTCTCATTTGGTTGTCTCCTTAGTTGGGTGTTCTTGGTTGTCGTTGGAGTAAGGAAGATAGTATTCGGTCATTCCAGACTCTTCGTTCCAGGCGTTGGTTATTGCGTCTAGGTATCCAATTGCATAATCTAGTTCGCTAACGCTTCCACCACCCCTAGCAATTGCTTGTCGTTGATACTCTAAGTTTGCTTCTGCTTCAGCGTGCTC
>Ga0222644_1000215_pt1 | contig 24982 bp, 39 predicted proteins | sample AntAcemetagen291_FD_179800 | JGI IMG/M metagenome (GOLD analysis project Ga0222644, IMG submission 179800) | Saline water microbial communities from Ace Lake, Antarctica - #291 | ecosystem: Environmental > Aquatic > Non-marine Saline and Alkaline > Saline | place: Antarctica: Ace Lake...
TTGCTGAGTACGGCTTTCGCCACTGATGATCATTGCATTGAACAATGCACAACCGAACGATTTGATGGAGTTTTTAATTTTAGTAACCATACTGTGAGCTCCTTAGTGAGCGCTCGTACGTGCGTACTAGCTGTTCTAGGTCTGCTGTGCAGGTAGGGTTCTTGCTCTTAATAAAGAGTTCAAGTTCGCGTTGACGAGATGTGTCAAACCGAGTTGCAACTCCTTGTAAGAGTGCTTTTAGTTTCTTAAACATTTTTTATTTCCTTTGAATGTGTGTATTATCAGTAGAAACGTTATCATGGTTTCTACTTAGTATTTATACATTATACGCTGCAACCGCACATTTGTCAAGTGGTTGCAAAGCACCGTAAACTATTGTATAATAACTTTTAAATATAGTTAAATACATTATAATTTGGAAAAGTGATGAAAATTAGAACTAGATCTATCCTACAAGAATTAAATGAAATTGCCGAAGTACGGAACAAGGACGGACTTTTTGAAAGTCGCGCCACTAACATTATCAACTCTGCAATCAATCTGTTAGAAAGCCTGCATAAACATTATGATGCAGATCAAGCAGATGAGCTGGAGCGCCGTTTCATTAACGCTATTAAAGGACAAGATACTGCTAAATTTACTCGCGGTATACGTAAGATAGCAGAATCACGCAAAACAAAGAAATTACTGGAATCAGATGACAAAAAGTAATCTACTACTAGAGGGCGGAAATATTTTTAAAGGCCCAGACAAGCAACCGCTAACACAGCGCATTGCCACTGGCGACGTTGAAAGTACCGTTGCCTATATTGAAAAAATCACAGGCTTGGACTTTACTAAAGAAAAGCAGCTTGATGATAAGAAGCCTGTTAAATGGTTAGGTACTACTGGCCGCAAAGAAGATGCCGATGGCACGTTTGAAAAGAACAGTAGTGGTGATCTTGACCTATCAGTAGATGCAAATGAAGTAGACAAGAAAGAATTTGCCAACAAGCTAATAGCACAGTTTGGCAAAGAGAATGTTAAACTAACGGGTGACAACGTGCATTGGAAAACTCCAATTGGTGGTGATCCAGCAAATGGGTTCGTGCAAGCAGACTTCATGTTCTCAGCTAATCCATTGTTCCAACAAGGATCAATGATCGGTGGACAAGGTGCTTACCGTGGCGAACACCGTCACATTGTGTTGAGCTCAATTGCTCGTGCAAAAGGATTAAAGTACAGTCCTAAGCATGGTTTACTCAGTGCAACTACCGATGAGCTATTGCCAAATGGCAATGACTGGAACCAGATTGCCAAAGTGCTACTAGGGCAAACAGCCACAGTAAAAGATGTTAAGAGCGTTGACAGCATTTTAGATTACATTAAAAAATTGCCTAACTACGAAGCGCTAATTGCTGGTGCAAGAGACACATTGGGCAAACAGGGTATCACATTACCTGAAAATATTATATCTTTTGAAAGTGCAATGACTGGAACGCCGGCGTGGTTCCGCAGAATGATGGAAGCAACAAAATGAGAGCATTTGAATTCCTGCGCGAAGCTGAAGCTGCTCCTCCGAAGAAAGTTGGTCGCGAGTTTAACCACTTAGAGGATCTTGTATTTACAGAGCCTAGTGGTGCTAAACGTGCTGTTGAGATTCTTAAAAGTCTAGCACAAGATGCCAAAGACGTAACGGTCAAGTGGGACGGCAATCCAACAGTGTATTGGGGACGTGAAGAAGACGGCACGTTCCGTATGGTTGGTAAGAATAACTGGGGACGTGAAGAAGGCAAGAGCTCTAGCCCTGAAGAACTAAAACAGTTTATCCTAAGTAGAGGCAAGGGTGAAGAGTGGCGTGAGAAGTTTGCCAACGATATGGCCAGTCTATGGCCTATCTTCGAAGCAGGTACTCCCAAAGACTTCCGTGGTTATATCTATGGTGACATTCTATTCCACCCAGGTAAGCCGTATGAAGGTGCTAATGGGGTGATGAGTTTTACTCCTAACCAGACAACCTATTCAGTGAAAGGTGTTAGCGAACTGGGCCGTAGAATTGCCAATGCCAAGATTGCAGTTGCTGCACACAAGGTATTAAATAGTTTCGGAGACAAAGACGGCGATGATCTCAACGATGTGTCAAGTCTAAACTCTAATGCACAATTAGTAGTATTAGGTCAAACTTATGTTAACCATCAGCCCGCAGTTAATGCAGATAACTTAGCAGCAATTGCAAAAATTGCTAATAGTAAAAGCGCTCTGATTGACAAGTTCCTAGCACCAGTTGCAGGACTTAGTGATCTAAAGACTATCATTTATACCTTTGTTAATAATCAAAGTAAAGCCAAAGCACTAGACAAAATTGCTCCGGAGGTATTCCTTAACTGGTTATCTACTAGCAAAGTTAGTCCTGCTAAACAGAAGAAGATTATCGATCTAGCAGCTATAAATGCAGGCGCACTCGAAGATATATTTTATCTAGTACGTGAGCTAATGAAAGCCAAGGATGAAATTATCCGTGAGCTTGATAGTGCAGGAGGCGATGTTGCTGCTAGTACAGGCGGCAAACAAGGCGGAGAAGGCTATATGAGTACAGCAAACGCTGTTAAGCTAGTTCCACGTGACCGTTGGACGCCGTTTAGAGCCGATTAAATATGATTTTTTCTCTTTGATATAAATACTATGCCGACCTCTGAGCGAGGTCATATAATCAAGGAGAACATATTATGGCAGATCTAACATCTTTCGCACAAACCTACAGCAATGCAGGTGCAGCAATTACAACAGCTTACTTACCAGCTAACAACTTCAAAATCACAGACGGGTACAATGGTGGTGCTTACGGTACACGTGAACTTTCATTCTTGAAAATTACGTTAACAGGCATTGAGACAACACCAACTATTTCTAGCAGCAATTTTGTTAAAGCAATTCAAGGTGTACAAAGAATGGCTGAAGTTTATTACGCAGCAGTGTTAACAACTAACGAAGCAATTGTTATTGTTTCTAAAGACACACTATCAGCATCAGATACTGCAACTGACGACACAGCAGGCTACGGTCTATTTGAAGCAGCGATCAACGCAGCTACAGGCGGATCAGCAACAGTTACAGCAGCAGTATTCGCATAATTATAAAGGAATAATATATCATGGCAAATTTATACACAAGAGTAGAAACAGTTAACAACGCAGGCGGTACAGCAGCAACTTTTGGTGCCAACGCACTAAAAACTGTCATCAGTACTTCTGATGCAGGTACAACAGTTATTGTTTCATTGGCAGGTACAGACTTAACAGACGCTGATATCCAATCAGTTGCTGGTTACTTGACAACATCACATGGTTCAGCTGGCGATGGCGACTCAGCATTCACAATCGCCGGTGTTGGTACAGTTGACGGTACAGCCTTCGTTAGTGGAACCACTGACACTGTATTCCTACGTATCCAAGGTACAGGCGATTTCACCGCAGCTACAGCTGATATGGAAATTGGTGGGTTGACAGTTTCTACTATTGCAATCTTTACACCAGCTAAGTAATTTTAGTATTTCCTAGTAATAGGAAGTGAAGGGTGGAATTTATTTTCCACCCTTTTTTTATCTGCGTAAATATATCTGATGGCACGATACAAAATAACAACCTTGATTGATATCACTCGTACGAATCCCGACCGTAGTGAAACTGATAAACTAAAATTAAGCCAACAGGCAAACTTTAACAGTCTCATACAGGCCATTGGATTACGAGCCAACCCAGAATGGCTAGTTGATCCTAAAATGGTCATAGGGCAGTTGCCGGATCCATTTAACGGCAAGGCTGCATATTGGTCCTGGGAGTTTGACAGCGAGCGCGACGATGTTTTCCTTGAGGATAATAATCCAGTAGGCTTATTGATTAAGGATCTGCATGGTGTGCCGGTCATTCCTGATCTTGCAAATACTACGGACATAACTCCTGCTGCGTTTCAAACAGCTAATGGCAATACCAATACCTACGTAGAAATTATCTCGTAGTATTAATTTTTTGTAATCGAGTTTAAATACTAGTATGAATACTATAATAAAAAAACTACACTGGCAACAAGTTATGATAGCTGCCAGCATAATGATGTCTGGAGGACTAGCATTGTCTCTATGGGCAATTAGTCATCAAAATAACTTACTTGCAATTATCGGTATTACGCTAATAGGAGTGATAGCAATTAGTTGGTGGTTCTGGGTTATGTATGTGGTTAAGACTTTAATAAATTTCTATACCACTACTGGTAGTGGACTAGTTGAAATAAAATACAGTCTAAGAGACATTAGAAATCTGATGCAAGACTACGAATCTGCACGACAGAGATAAATACTGTATCAAAGGCAAACAATAGGCGACTTACAATTTAGGCATATGGCTCGGAGCGAGCACTTGACTTAACAAGAGGATACCCAAACAACATGTCATCGCAAACAACACAATTAGAAAGATCAAGCCTTGAAGCGCATGTAGACTTATGCGCACTACGTTATGAGCAATTAGACGAACGTCTAATCACTCTAGAAGGCAAAGTAGATATCATGCACAAAGATATTGTAGACGGACAAAAGAGTTTGACCAAAGTAATTATTGGTACAGCCGGAACAGTAGTAGCAGGGATATTATCAGTAGCAATTGCAGTCTTAATGAAGATGGCGTAATCAACTACTTGGTTAAATAAAGGAGCATGATGCTCCTTTTTTAATGACTGATATTTCTAAACGCCTAGAGCAAACATTACGCTCTGCAATACAAAAGAATCCAATTCTGCCTGTCAAGGTAGCAGACGGCATTCTGGTCGGCGATGTTAAAATTACCAGCGAAGGATCTTTAAAATTCCTTTGGCAACATGGCGAAATAAAATATAAAGAAATCAGTTTAAATTGTGCCGCAATCAGCTTGGCAAACTTGCTTGCTAGGCGTAAAAATGTTATACTACAAGATAACATCTACAACGCAGATCAAGAGTATGGCCGTTGGTTTGTAGATAGTCAACTGCTGCGGTCGCAATATCAACTAGCAACTAACAACCGAGACTACGATAAAGCAGATGTGCTGTGGGCAAAGTACACAGAAAGCAGAAATCGCACCGATAAAACAAAAATTATAGCAGAACGTTTGTCTTCTTTCTGAATAAATACTACATCAATCTGGATACTATAAAATGAAAACAACAGATCTTTTTAAAACAAGTGCTAAAAAACTAAACGAAAGTCTAGCTAAAACATTTGGACAAAAACTAAACCTAGAAAGCTTCGATACACCTAAGCTGGAAGATGCACGTAATAAATTACGTACACAAATTCACACTGCCCGAACAGAAGGTGGATTCAACGAAAATATTGAAAACGAAGCTCTTTCGCAAGCTCAGTTCATGCACGATGCTATTGTGGCAGAAATTATGGATAGAGCAGAGTATATTGTGGGCACTGTAGGAGAAGAAGGGGTTGATGATCTTAGAAGTGCTGTGTTGTCAGCGATACAAAATATTTACAATGGTGCCCGAGCAGGCGAAGACATGATCGACGATGTTGCTGATGAACTAGGCGATTATTTCAATGATGTAAAACGCAGTAAAGATCAAACACTTCGCCAAGCCTATCAATTTATGCGCCAAGAAGGTGCCAATGCCGAAGGCGATCCAGAAATGATGGCACAAGCGGCCAAACAAGCAATTGATATGTTAAGTCAACAAGGTGTCGAGCAAGGCGTGGAAGAAGGCGATATGAACCGCGCAGCTAAGGGCAATGAGAAGTATGGCAAGGACGGTATGAAAGCATTGGCCAAAGCAGGCCGTGAAGGTGCTAGTGAAAAGAAATTAGATACTATCCGTGACAAGCACGATAAGTATGACGAAAGCATTGAACAAACAGGAGATAATATGCGCAATTTAAGAGAAGGTGAAATCCAACAGGCTAGTGCAATCGTCACAGCAAAAACAATGGTTGACAGAGTTGGCCGTTGGATTGAAGAATTAAGCGGCATGGAAAATGACACACTACTAACACTAGGTGACAGCATCCGTGACGAAATGGGACAGGAAGCAGCTAAGAACTTTATCTCAGCTTGCGCACCAGCAATCCAATCTGCACTAGAAAATTTAAAGGCTACACGCGAAGCATTAAGCACTAGCGTTCGTGCGTTGACTGGCGAAGAACAGTCACCGGAAATGTTAGGTGCTGAAGATCCAGAAATGGGCGATGTTGCTGAACCAGACGCAATGAATCCAGATGATGCAGGCGACGGTATGGATATGGACGACGAGTTTGGTGCAGCCGATGCAGCAGCAGGTGGTGCCGAAGAAATGGGCCGTACCCAGCGAGAAAGTATTGATCGCGGTAGCCGTTTGTTAAAAGTACTAGCAGGCTAAAATGCGACTATCTAGCATAACTACAGAGAGTGATTACTCTAGACTTAGAGAGCTTGCTCCTGCAATGGGTGCAGCTCCTGCAATGGGTGCAGCTCCTGTACCGGGTGCAGCTCCAGGCGCAGCTCCTGTTGCTCAAGATCCCCAGGCAAATGCTAAGATGCAAGCACAACAAGCGTTAGCTCGTGCTGAGCAAAAGAAAGGGATACAGTCTCAAATCGCTGCAACACAAAAGCAGTTACAAGAATTGCAAAAACAACTGGCGGCGGTAAGATGAGATTTTTTGAATTCGCAGATAGTGATTCCGGAGTTGACAAGTTCATAATGATTCTTAGGAATTACATTGGACGTGCAGCTAGCAAGAAAGCTTCAGCTAGTCTAAACTGGAATGGATTAGCACAGGTCGCTAAAGCTAACGGTTTCGAGTTTGCTGCAGATTACGAAACATTTAAGTCGATGTTTGACACTACTCCTGCGTTACAATCTTTAGTTAAAGATTTTAATGATGACGGGATTACATTAAAAGTTCCAGGCGCACCAGACGACCAAGCACAAAGTCCACAACAAAGTGGCGAGACAAGTCAAGATCAAGTAGACCAAACTGCCGATTCAGCAGCAGCAGGTCAGATGGCTGCGTCACAAACAATGCCAAAAGTTTAAATCTAGGTTGACCGAATAGTATTTTTACTGTATAATATACAGTATGAATACTATTTCTCCACCACCGTTCGTTGAACGGTACCAATATAAAAACTGTGTCCAAGTAAACGATCCAGTTACTCGCAAGCGTGTTTACAAAACTCCAGACGGTGAAAGCCTTCCAAGCGTTACAACTATCCTGTCAGCAACAAAGGATATGACTCATTTGAATGAATGGAAGAAACGAGTCGGCGAAGCTAAAGCACAACAGATTGTAACCGAAGCGTCCGGCGTCGGAACAGCCATGCATGCCAACCTAGAACGATTCCTGATCGGCGAGCAAAGACAACCGGGTAACAACCCAGTTCACGTACAGGCTAATCAGATGGCTGATGTTATCATTAAGAATGGGCTGAGTAAAATGAACGAAGTATGGGCTATGGAACAGAGCTTGTACTTTCCTGGACTGTATTCGGGTACAACTGACCTAGTAGGAGTACACGACGGCGAGCCAGCAGTATGCGATCACAAGCAGACCAATAAGCCTAAGAAAGCTGAATGGGTAGAAGACTACTACTTACAGTTAATGGCTTATATATTAGCACATAACGAAGTCTACGGCACGGACATTCGCAAGGGTGTTATCTTTATGTGTAGCCGTGCTTTTGAATATCAACAGTTTACACTAGAACCTAAAGACTTTAACAAGTACCAAGATCTTTGGTTAAACAAAGTAGAAGAGTATTACGCTTTGAGATAAGCTAAATACTAGAAATAGAAGTTTCTAGGGGAATAAAGTGGCCGTAATTCAAATCTCAAAAATCCAGGTCCGTAGAGGACAAAAAAATTCAAACAGTGGAGTTCCGCAACTAAGCTCTGCTGAATTTGCTTGGGCAGTTGACAGTCAAGAGTTGTTTATTGGTAATGGCAGTGTTCTAGAAGGTGCGCCCTACGTAGGCAACACTAAAATTCTCACAGAGCACGATAACATATTAGCACTAATATCTAGTTACCAGTTTGCTTCTAACGACACTTCAATCACTCTTAGCGTACCTCGTGGGTTCCAAAGTAAGATTGACGAAATTGAAGTTAGTGTTATAGACTTCGGTGCAGTTGGTGACGGGTCTACGGATAATGTAACTGCATTTGAAACTGCTGCCACACAGTTATTTAGAAACGCTGATCCAGGCTTTAAGAAAGTATTAGTAGTTCCAAACGGAGAATACATTTTCTCTAGCGACTTAACACTGCCTAGCGGAATTATCCTTCGAGGAGAAACACAACGTGGCTCAGTATTAAACTTTAGCATACATAATATTCTTTTCATAACATCTACAGGACTACAACTAGTAGACTTCTCAAGTGGTGATGATACTACTCGTCCTCAAAATATCAAGGTAGACAATTTAACAATACAACGCACAACTGGACAGACAGTACTTTCCGGAGTTGCATCTAGTGAATTTACTGAAGTATTGTTTAAAGGCAACTACGATATACATACTGATACAGTATCTTCGTTAACTTTAGAACCAGCCGCAGTATTTTGGAATAATAATAAAGCTGGAGTGCTAACTACAGATATTACATTTGAATCTTGTATCTTTGAAAATGTCAGCATCGGTGCAAAATGTCGACAAACAGTTGCACCAGTATTAGGTGACCCGACAGGAACTGAGTCAGTTATTAAATTTATCAATACTAAGTTTTTTAATAACAATACCAGTGTGTATGTCGAAGGCGAAACCGGACAATTGACCAATTGGAAAATTGATAGTTGTACTTTCGAGGAAATTTATGCCAGTACATTTAGATCAATCAACGGCATCAATACACTGTTACAAGATTGCTCATTTAAAAATTGCGGCAACGGAATAGGAACTGCAAGTGCTCCAGAGACTCCAATAGTTTACTTTGAAGAAAAGACAAACAACAGAGTATTAAATTGCTCTAGTGATCGACAACAAGCGTCATTAAAAGCTAATGCCGCAGTAGTCGAAGTATACAACGGCGATAAGGTTTCATTTAACGAACGCATTAACTTAGAAATCAAAGTAGTTGACTATGCATCACCATTGGCAGCATTCTCAGCATTTAACAAGTATATGACTATAAGTTACTTTTTAAATTTGGGAGTGTTTACTAGAACAGGCGAACTAACTCTATTAGTTGGAGACGACCGCTCTGAAGTATCAATCACTGATAATTATCAATATTCATCATCGTCAGTAATATCCGAAGGAGGATCTATAATGGCAGCATTAGAATTTTCAGCAGCATTAGCAAGTCCTAATCTTGACAGTGCAGTTGACACCGTCGTTTTATCCTACCAAAACCCGAACCCGAGTTTTGAAGGTATCATCTCTTTTGATGTTACCTACGGTGTTTAATCTACATAATAACGATAGACTAACAGCCTGGAAACACTTTAGAGAAACACTAGAAACTAGCAACACTCCTTTTGAAGATGTTGCTGATCTCTGGGGTCATGCTCCGTTTGTTAGTCACTATCTAGATCACCAAAATCCTGAAGAATGGCCCGATCCTTGGACACTAATTGCCAATGGAAACTTCGATGAGCTTGCAATTGTAATAGGCATGCTGTATACTATTAAGTTAACGCAGCGATTTATGAACTCCCAAATTGAGATACATACTTCTACTTCCCCGGAAGAAAAAGATCCTATCTATATGTTAATAATTGACAACACATATGTTATAAATTACGAATATAGAACAGTTAGCAGCATTGATGTGTTAGAAAAAATTCAAACCAGACTGATGTGGACCAAGTAACATCAATGGTAAATATCAGACAATAAAGATTGAGGCGTAGATGACAACGATTACGGTAATAAAAAGAAGTGGAGCGAAAGAGCCATTGATGATCGAGAAGTGGCAGGCACAGATCGCAAAAGTATGTAAAGGTATTGCAGATGTCAGTCAGTCAATGATTGAGATTAAAGCGCAATTGCACTTTTACGATAACATAACAACAGAAGAAATTGACGGTATCACATTACGTGCTATTGTTGACCTAATCGATGTAGAACAAAATCCCGATGTAGGACATACTAACTATCAATATGTAGCAGGTAAACAGCGGCTATCAATGTTGAGGAAGAATGTATATGAGTCATATGAAGTTCCCCACCTTTACGAAATTGTAAAGAAGAATGTTGCTGTTGGCCTGTACACTAGTGAATTATTAGACTGGTACAGTCAAGACGAGTGGAACAAGATGGATGACATGCTGGATCATGAAAAAGATGAACAGTATGGATATGCAGCCATTGAACAGTTAATTGAAAAGTACTTGGTACGTAATCGTGCAACAAAGGAAATTTACGAAACTCCACAGATTAGATACATGGTTGCATCTGCTACGATTTTTCACAAAGAAGAACCAAGCGGCGCACGTATGCGTTACATCAAAGAATATTACAATGCAGCTAGTGATGGACTCTTTACTCTTGCAACTCCGGTCTTGGCCGGTTTGGGCACTCCTACTAAGCAATTTAGTAGCTGTGTTCTTATTCGTAGCGATGATGACTTGGATAGTATTTTTGCATCTGGTGAGATGATGGCAAAGTATGCTAGCAAACGTGCTGGCATTGGTTTAGAAATTGGACGTCTACGTTCATTAGGTGCCCCGATTCGTGGCGGGGAAATTCAACACACAGGCATGATACCGTTCTTAAAGAAATGGTTTGGTGATTTGCGTTCATGTTCACAAGGTGGAATTCGTAATGCTAGTGCTACAGTGTTTTATCCTATTTGGCATCATCAGTTTGATGATCTTATTGTGCTTAAAAATAATCAAGGCACTGAAGAAACTCGAGTCCGACATATGGATTACGGAGTGGTTCTTTCTGCCTTCTTCTGGAGACGGTTCAAGAACAAAGAACAAATAACATTCTTTGACCCTAATGAAGTACCTGACTTGTATGAAGCGTTCTACAGAGATACCTCTTTGTTTGAAGAACTGTATGTCAAGTACGAAAAGCAGAAAGGTCTACGTAAAAAGACTATGAGTGCTGAAGAAGTGTTCAAGAGTGGTATTTTGAAGGAACGCACGGACACAGGTCGAATATATCTTGTATTCATTGATAATGTAATGAACCAAGGGCCTTTCAATCCTGAATATCATGCGATTTATCAAAGTAACTTGTGTTGTGAGATTCTATTACCAACCAAATCATTCAAACGCCTGGATCCAACACGAAAGACAGTTCGTGTTAAAAAAGATAAGGTAGATGAGTTTATGAAAAACAAGTCTAATGATATAGTTAAGATCAGAAAGATATCATAGTTAAACGTGCCTAAAGTACATAGTAATGATAAATAACTACAATGTACTTTAGGAATAATAAATGACTTTTACACCCACGTGGCTAATGATTAAGAAACATAAAATTACTGGATTGAAATATCTTTGTAAAACTACCGGAAAAGACCCTATAAAATATCTAGGGTCTGGTACTTATTGGAAAAGGCATCTTAAAGAACACGGCACCGAAGTTGAAACAGTATGGTGTCAATTATTTGAGAACAAAGACCAGATATATCAATTTGCTATTAATTTTAGCAAAGAAAATAATATTGTAAATGCTAGGAACACAGACGGTGAAAGAATTTGGGCAAACCTAATTGAAGAAAACGGCATTGATGGTGGCGGCAATAAAAATCTTCCAATGTCTGCTGAACAAAAAGCAAAACTAACAGATACTTGGGAAATTACTACTCCAACCGGCGAACATTTAATTTTAGAAAATATGTTAGAATTTTGTCGAAATAATGGATTAAATGCTAGTGCAATGAGTGCTGTAGCAAGAGGCAATAGAGGACACTATAAAGGATATAAGTGTCGTAAACTTACTAACAACAGAAATGTTATATATGAGTTTAAGGAAAAACAATATCTAACAGATAGTGAAAAAAGTAAAATAAACAGTGATGGCGTAAAAAAAGCAAAAAGAGCCAATGCTGACCCAAAAATAAAATATAATGATGTTACATATAACACATTAGTTGAGGCAATAGATGCAACTGGAATAAGTAGACATCTTTTGATAAAACATGGCAAACTTTTAAGAAATAACTAGGATGAACAATGAACGCATTATATGAAGAGATAGAATGTCTACCGGAAGAACTAGATGACGAATACGAGTATTATGAAATTGATGAAGTCGAGGGCAGAGTGTCCCTGTGTACCTTGGGATCTATGAACTGGGGAGCGTTCCGGAACCCAGAGGATATGCGTAGAGCTTGTAGAATTCTACATCGTAGCCTAAATAACATTCTTGACTATCAAGACTTTTTGTCGATACAGAGTAAACTCAGTAACGATGAGATTCGCCCATTGGGCATTGGCATTACTAACCTAGCATACTGGCATGCCAAGCGCAGCCTTAAGTACGGTGAGAAAGATGCACTGGCTGAGGTTAAGAGCTGGCAAGAGCACCAGTCATTCTACTTAACAGAAATGTCAGTTGAACTAGCTAAAGAGCGTGGTAAGTGTTTAGACAGCGACCATACTCGTTACGGTCAAGGAATATTTCCTTGGGAACTACGTGCTAAGGGCGTTAACGAGTTAACCGACTTTACTCCTGAATTAGATTGGGAAACGTTACGCAAAGAAATGTTAATCCACGGTGTGCGCAATGCTACCAATGGTGCAGTTGCTCCTGTTGAGTCTAGTTCAGTGGTTATCGACAGTACCAATGGTATTGAAATGCCAATGAGTTTAATTACCACTAAAGAATCAAAAGCAGGATCGTTTACGCAAGTTGCTCCCGAATATAACAAGTTGAAGAACAAGTATCAGCTGATGTGGGAGCAGAAAGACTGCGTTGGTTACATTAAGACAGCGGCTGTTATTGCGGCCTACACTGACCAAAGTATTAGTACTAACACATTCTACAATCCAGCACACTTTCCAAATCGTAAAGTGCCAACTACATTAATTGCCAAGAACTTGATGCAGGCGCATATATGGGGCCTTAAGACCTTCTACTACAGTTTAATTAACAAAGCAGGCAGCAAGATGGCTGCAGACGATGCGCCTACTATGCTAGAACCAATTAACTTTGATGACGAGGAAGATTGTTTATCTTGTAAGTTGTAAACGGAAAATGTTATACTAATGAAAGTAAAGTAATAGGACATATATGAATATGATAAAATATTTTAGGAGTGGATGGATTCCAACTCTTGACACCGACTGGACAAACTATAATGGCTTATAATTTTATTAGAAATGTCCTCCTAGAAGGAAAAAAAGACAAATTGTTTCATTTGCCTTTGCCTTACAAACCTACAGATTTGGCACCTGTCAAGAGCAAAGAAACTCTTGACTATCACTACGGCACTTTGTATAAGGGCTATGTTGATCGTTACAACAAAGGCGAAGGCGATGCTGATTTCAATGAAGCCGGCGCATTTCTGCACAACATATACTTTGGTCAATTACATGCACCACAAGGTGCTAATAGACCTTACGATGCCAGTTTAGCGTTTATCGAACAGCATTATAAAACCTATGATGCATTCCGAGACCAAGTCGAAACTGTGGCCATGAAGATACAAGGTAGTGGATGGGTGTACTTGGCACAGGATGGCAAGATCAAAACTATTGTGAACCACGAAGTACGCAATGACATTGTGTTGTTGATTGATTGGTGGGAACATGCATGGGCCCTGGACTATCAAGCAGACAAAAAGAAATACTTGCAGAACATCTGGAAGATAATAAACTGGAGAACAATAAATGTCGTACTCAGCCAAAGTAACCAATAAATAAGCGGGTGCGCCAAGATGATAAATATTTGTATGAAAAACAAGTATGGTAATTTTAAACAGTGTTTATTTTGTAAGAGTGAATTTGAAACTCGTCCACGATTTTTAGATTATTGTTCTCAGAAATGCAAAAACCCGTTGAACCGAGGAGAGTATGAACCATGGAACAAAGGTATCAAACTTACAGAAGAACAAAAAGCCAAACAGAATACAGAAGGATTAAAGAAAGGGTGGGGCTGGAATAAGGGATTGTCCAGTGAAACACAAAGTCTGAAATGGAAGGGCGAAAATAATCCTAACTGGGAAGGTAAGACTAATAATCTAAGACTAAAAAATCCGCAAACTGATTTGTTAAAACTGTATCGAAGCAAAGTCAGGTACGCAACATATAGAACCCTTAAAAAAATGAAACAGGCTGGAGAGCAGATACCAACTTGTGGGAAACATCCTACAGACTTGCAATTAGATCACATTATTTCTATAATGCAAGGGTTTAAGTTAGGAATAGATCCTATATTGTTAGGACAACGAAATAATATACAGTTTATAACGGGTGAAGAGAATCGTCGTAAATGGCATTTTGATCAACCGATGGAAGTAGTACAATCTATAATAGGAGATTAAAATGGCTTATTCAGCTGCTGTGGTGGACCATTATGAGAACCCCAGAAATGTAGGAACTCTTAATAAAAAAGATAGTGATGTAGGTTTTGGACTCGTCGGAGCACCGGCATGCGGTGACCTTTTACAGTTAAGTATTAAAGTTGATCCAGCGACAGATATTATAATTGATGCAAAGTTCAAGGCATATGGATGTGGCAGTGCAATTGCAAGTTCAAGCCTTGTAACAGAAATGATAAAAGGATTGACATTGGATCAAGCAAGCACTATTAAAAATAGTCAGATTGCAGAGGAGTTGGCGCTTCCGCCCGTAAAAATTCATTGCAGCATTTTGGCTGAAGATAGTCTTAAAGCAGCAATTTTAGATTACAAAACAAAGCAATCAAGGCTGCGATAGATGATTACCGTAACCGAAACAGCAAGTAAACGAATTAGCCAGAATTTAGAACGCCGTGGCAAGGGTGTGGGTATTCGAATAGCAGTTAGAACTACTGGTTGCAGTGGATTGGCATATGTGTTAGAATATGTAGACAGCATCGAGTACGAGGAGGGTGTAACAAATTATGCTCAATCTAAGTTTGCTGTATTAATAAGCACCAAAGATGAACCCTACCTAAACGGAATAGTTGTGGATTGGGTACGCAATGGATTGAATGAGGGGTTTGAATTTACTAACCCCAACGAGCGTGACCGGTGTGGTTGCGGTGAAAGTTTTAGAGTATAAAGTAATGTTAGAAACAATATGTGATGTGATGTTAGATGCGTATAAACGCAATTGGATTACCAGCCGTGACGGCAACGTGAGTATTCGCCATCACGATAGAGACCACTTTTACATTACACCTAGTGGTGTCCGAAAGCAGACTCTGCAACCTGATCAGTTTAAAAAGATTGGTATTGATAAAACTATACATAGTGGTCACGGTACTGCTGCCATTAACTATAGCTGGCAAGAGTTACCTTATACTGATATTAGTAAGAACTTAACACCAAGCGGTGAGATTCCATTGCACTTTGGCTTACAAAAAGAAATGGGCCAACATGCGGGTGAAGTTCGAGTAGTTGTACATGTACATCCTACTTACTGTATTGCAGCAATGCATGCTGGCATTAATTTAAGCACAGTTAGTGATGCGTTTCCAGAACTTAATCGCTATACTCGAGTTGCGCCTAATGTAGGAGATGTTGCTCCTATCAGTCAGGAACTTGCAGATCAATGCCACTGGAATTTAGAACTAGATAAAGACGGTAATACTGCCTATGACATCGTAGGTATCAAAGGACACGGTGTTGTTGCTATTGACACAACACCATGGCGGGCGTATGAACATGTAGAGAGATTGGAACATATTTGCAAAATTGTGTTAGCAAGTGGAAAATATTAAATGCATCATATCCCTACTACTATCAGCGACCGCAACGCAAAACGATTTACTATGATGCTGCGCTGGGTAGCAGATACATTCTTTCTAAAACAGTACGGACACAGAGCAGTTGTACTAGAAACAGTAGCAGCCGTGCCTGGCATGGTTGCAGGAATGTGGACGCATCTTAAAAGTCTACGTCAGATGAAAACAGGATATGGTCCCAAGATTCGAATGTTGTTAGCTGAGGCAGAAAACGAACGTATGCACTTGATGACATTTATTGAAATCGTCAAACCTAATTGGTTTGAACGTATGTTGGTGCTTGTGGCGCAATTTGTTTTCTGGCATGTGTTCTTGTTCATCTATATATTCTTCCCCCGCACAGCACATAGGATTGTGGGCTATTTTGAAGAAGAAGCAGTGATCAGTTACACAGATTATCTGGCCCAGGTTGATTCCAATCCAGAGCTCAATGTGCCTGCACCACAATTAGCCATCGATTATTGGAATTTACCTGTTGACGCTAGACTTAGAGATGTTATAATAGCGGTAAGGGCCGATGAACAAGGACACAGCGAAGTGAACCATGCGTATGCTGACGATTACGATACTAAAAAGTAAAACAAATTATTTGGAATAGTGCGAATGATATTTGAAGAAACAGTCACTGCTGTACATCACTGGAGTGATCGAACTTTCAGTTTAAGGACTACTAGAAACTCTGCATTTAGATTTAACGCTGGCGAATTTGTATTAATTGGTGTTATGCACGAAGGAAAACGTATTCGCAGAGCCTACAGTATGGTGAGTCCGCCTTGGAGTGAAGAACTAGAGTTTCTCAGTATTAAAATAGCCGATGGTGCATTGACCAGTCGATTGCAACATATCAAGATAGGCGATCAAGTCATTATAGGTGACAAGCCTACTGGCACACTGCGAAATGATGCTTTACTCAAAGGCGGCGAACTATGGTTACTAGCCACTGGCACTGGTCTAGCACCGTTTATGAGTCTGATTCAAGACTTGGAAACTTTGGAAACTTGGTCTCGGATTCATTTGGTACACAGCGTAAGAGATGCAGCAGATTTGGCATATCGCCGTGAGTTGCACACAGCATTCTTGGATCATCACAGATCCGGTGAGCTACATGCCACAATCAAAAGTCTGATGGATTATCAACCTGTGGTTACTGGTCAGGGCGATCCCAGAATCACGACTCAACTAAGTTCGGGTAAGTTGGCAATAGACCCTGCACAAGACAAAATCATGCTGTGCGGAAACATGGCTTTTAATAAAGAAATCATGCTGTGGTGTGAACAACAAGGTATGAAAGAAGGCAGTTTGCGTGACCCAGGGCAGTACATAATCGAACGAGCGTTCGTGGATACATAATAAGATATGAATATAGACCATTTATTAATCGCCGCTGACTGTGCCCTGCGCACACTGTTTTCAAAACCCTATGCTAGCAGATCGTCACCAACTTGCAAAGCCGATACTGCCGAACTGACTGAAAAAGAAAACAATCACAGTGCAGCATTAATGCGAGTGAATCACGTAGGGGAAGTGTGCGCCCAAGCATTGTATAGTGGACAATGCCTAGCCACTCAAGACTCTGCACTTAAAAACCTGTTTGAAAAAGCAGGTCGAGAAGAAGTAGATCACCTAGTATGGTGCCGGCAGAGATTAGACCAATTGGGAGGTAAGCCTAGCCTACTGAATCCTATTTGGTACATTGGAGCATTTGCAATGGGGTACGCAGCTGGTAAAATAGGCGGCGATGCTCAAAGTTTGGGATTTGTAGCAGAAACAGAAAGGCAAGTGGAACAGCATCTGGCAGATCACTTGTCGAAATTGCCTGTGAATGATCACGCTAGTCGAGTTATTATAACACAGATGAAACAAGATGAAGCAGCACACGGCGCCGCAGCGGTACACGCTGGCGCTACAGAACTTCCTAAAAGTGCTAAATCTGTCATGAAAGCAGTTAGTAAGATTATGACTACTGTCGCTTACAGAATATAAGTACAAACACTGAGATATGAATAAATACGCATTCAAATACTTAAAATAAACCATTGTTGTCGTGCAGTTATTGCACGGAACCTATATACAGAAGATACAATATGAATGCAGACTTAGTTAAACTGATTTTTGGAAAACTCACTTGGGATGTTGACACAAGATGAATAAAAATGTATAATTATATAGTGAGCAAGACATTATGAGAAAACAACTAAAATGATTGATAAACGTATTTTAAGTATATTATCTGCAGAAGGCATTCGCCAAGCAGACACAGTTGAACTGATTGCCAGTGAGAACTTTGCTAGTGATGAAGTGATGCAACTCTGTGGCAGTATCTTCACAAACAAGTATGCAGAAGGACTGCCAGGCAAGCGTTATTACAATGGCTGCGATGAAGTAGACAAGGTAGAACTACTGGCTATTGAGTATGCCACCAAACTATTTAATTGTTCCTTTGCTAATGTTCAACCACACTCCGGTGCCAATGCTAACCTAGCAGTATTCAAGGCATTTCTAAAGCCAGGTGATGTTATTGTAGGTATGGACTTGGCCAGTGGTGGGCATTTAAGTCACGGTGCCAAAGTCAATGCCAGCGGCGCTTGGTTCAACTCACACAGTTACGGAGTCAATGAACAGGGACTAATTGATTACGATGCTGTGGCACAGTTGGTATGGGACACTCAACCTAAAATGGTGATTGCTGGCGCCAGTGCTTACAGTCAAGTGATTGACTGGGCCCGTTTTGAAGAGATTGCAGCCAGCGTGGGTGCTCTGCTGTTGGCAGACATTGCTCACTATTCAGGTCTAATCGCAGGCGGCGAGTATCCCAGCCCGTTCCCCCATGCTGACATTGTAACAACCACAACACACAAAGGACTGCGCGGCCCGCGTGGCGGCATGATTTTATGGAATGATCCCGACCACTCCAAACTGATCAACAGTGCTATTTTCCCAGGCACACAGGGCGGTCCATTGATGCACATCATTGCAGCCAAGGCACAGTGTTTCTACGAAGCATTGCAGCCAGAGTTTACGTTGTACGCCAAACGTATCCGTATCAATGCACATGCAATGGCACAAACGTTTATGGATGCCGGTGTTGATATTGTGTCTGGTGGGACTCAGTGTCACATGATGACTATAGACTTGCGTAAAGAACAATACAGTGGACGCGAGTTTGCTGACTTGTTGGAAGCAAATGGTATCACTGCAAATAAAAACGGAGTGCCTGGCGACACAAGAAGCTTTGTTGAGACATCAGGTGTGCGTATTGGTGTAGCAGCAGAAACCACTCGCGGTCATGACGAAGCGTGGTTCAAAGAGCTGGCCAACAGAATGGTTAACATACTAAGGGATTCAAAATGAGAGATCAACTATTAACAACATTGCAAGCACACTTTTCGGCACAGGTTCAAAAACACAAGATGAATGTGGAGATCATGCTGCACAATCCCATGGCTATTCATGACCACACTGACTGGATGTCGGCAGTAGAAGCTGAAATTGCACAGATTGCAGAGTATGAGGACAAACTAGCAGTAGTGCGTCAACACTTTGCAACTTAATGGAAAGTAAAAAATTTGCGCTGTTTCCGACTCGTATGACCAGCGGAAAACAGATTTGGCTTAAATACTACTTCCAACACCAAACATTATATGACGAATCAACTGGTCGACCACCACTAAACAGTCTGTATTTTACGTGGACAGAAACACCCCAAGAAAAAACTTGGAGATTACTAAAAGACAGGGTAACGCACAATCGAAATGTGTGGAATACTATAGAATTAACTCAACAGGATAAAAATAACAAAAAAACTAGTAGCAGAAGGAACACATAATTTATTAAAGCGGCCAGATGGTACTAGCGTAGCTTCGGACCGAGTAGCAGCAGGAACTCATCATTTTGTTAATTCAGAATGGAAAAAGCAACATGGTATTAATCATGCAAAATGGATGCGAGAACAAATGGACAAAGGCGATCATATTTTTATAAATAGTAATCCTGCTAAAATTAAACTATGTTGTATCACTTGCCAAAAAGAAACAAACCCAATGGGGTTATCAAGATTTCATAAACATTAAATTAAGGAAGAAAATAATAATGAGTAAAGCACAGTACGATTTATCTAAACCAACAGACTATCTGAATCGCAAGATGTTTCTGGACCCAGCTGGTCCGGTGGTCATCCAACGTTTTGAAGAAGTCAAATACAAGAAGATAGCAGACTTTGATGCAACTGCACGTGGTTTCTTTTGGCAACCAGAAGAAGTAAGCCTCACAAAAGATAGTAACGACTTTAAGGAGGCCAGCGATGCTGTCAAGCATATTTTTACTAGTAACCTACTTCGCCAAACTGCTTTGGATAGCCTTCAGGGTAGAGGTCCTACACAGGTATTTGCTCCTGTATGCAGCCTTCCTGAACTTGAAGCGCTAATGTACAACTGGGGTTTCTTTGAAACTAACATTCACAGCAAGAGTTACAGTCATATTATCCGCAATATCTATAACGTGCCTAAGGATGTGTTTAACACAATCCACAACACAGAAGAAATTGTTGGAATGGCAAGTTCAGTAGGCAACTACTATGACAAGTTGCACGTTATTAACTGCCGTAAAGAACTCGGCGAAGTTGTTTCAGAAAAAGAGCATATTAGAGCAATCTGGATGGCATTGCACGCTAGCTATGCACTAGAAGCTTTCCGCTTTATGGTATCGTTCGCTACAAGTCTTGCAATGGTGGAGAACAAAATCTTTATTGGTAATGGCAACATTATCAGCTTGATTCTACAAGACGAATTATTGCACAAAGGTTGGACTGCTTATATTATCAATCAGGTAATTAAGGACGATCCCCGCTTTATTGAAGCAAAGATAGACTGCGAAGCAGAAGTATACGCACTGTACATGGATGTTATCCGTGAAGAGAAAGATTGGGCAACCTACTTGTTTAAGATGGGTCCAGTTATTGGTCTTAATGCTAACATCTTGCGTGACTTTGTTGACTTTACAGCAGTGGCCGCGTTAAAAGAAATCGGCATCAAGTACATGTCGCCTGCGCCTAAAAGCACTCCAATACCGTGGTTTAACAAGCATGTAGACACAAGTAAGAAACAGACTGCCCTACAAGAAAACGAAAGTACGAACTATGTACTAGGCGTGATGGGAGAAAATCTTGACTACGACGCACTTCCGGCTATATAATAAACAATATGTATAAAGCACAATACAAAGACAAGAGCCCTTTTGAATCCTGGGCTACTCACGGTTCTTACGCTAATGAAAATTCTGCAATCGCAGCAGCATTAGCACGTAAGAGCAAAGGCGCATTGCTGGTTAGAGTAGTCGATTCAAAGGGTGCTACCATTTACTCAAATTAAAAGATATAATGATTACTGTTTATTCAAAAAATAACTGCCCATACTGCGACCGTGCAAAGGCGCTGCTAGAAAGCAAAGACATTCCATTTAAAGTAATTAGAGTAGAGGACGATGTTACTGTACGTGCGTTCTTAGTGGACCAAGGTCTGCGGTCAGTTCCGCAGATCTTCCAGGACGGTGTTCTACTTCCTGGAGGCTTTCAAGGTCTAGCAGATAGAGACGAAGAATTTTTTAACACACTGAAAGGATAATATGATAATTGATAAAGGCGTATGTGTAGGTGAGGTAATTACACTAAAACTAACAAGCGGCGAAGAGCTTGTTGCTAAACTAGTAGAAGAAACCCCTACTCACTACAAACTGGCAAAGATACAAGTTATTGGAATGGGTCCGAAAGGTCCAGGACTAATGCCGTATTTGTTTACAGTTAATCCAGACAAAGATGTTAAGCTACTAAAAACAACAGTTACTGTAGCAGAAGCAACCGACGAAGTATTTGCTAAACAGTTTCTTCAAAGCACTACTGGTATTGCATTGATGTAAATACTAGACTATGACTACTCCGACAATAACTCCTTCTAATGCAAACTCGTCGACTGTAACAGGTCCCGATCTAGTACCTCATCAGCATAATTTTAATTCTGTTGTTGGATTAAGATTTGGAGAAGATGGCAGAGTTGAACCAGTATACGATTCTGCGGATGTTAAAGCAAACGGACAGGTTATTGCACTTTATAATGCAGCAACTACCAAAGCTGGATTTAGTCCAAGTGCAGTACCATTAGTTACTGTACAGGATGCTGTGCAAGATAATGACGGTGACAACAGCGACGGCGCCGTTCAAGCATCTCAATTTTTAGCAGCCGGAAAAATTAATCAACAAGAATACGATCTTATAACTGCCGAAATTAAACCAACTGGTACTGGTATTGCCCCAGTGGCAAGTCTAAAAGGCAATACTATTGTAGTTACTGGCGATGCGTTTACCTACGATACAGTGTTAACTCCGTATGGAACAACACTAGCTACTATGATTAAGGATGTTGCATTTCCTAGAACTATCGCACAGTTGGGACAGGGAACAGTAACAGCCGCGCAAGCAGTTAATAACTTAGCTAACTTAGCATTAAATGTTTGGGAGCCGGTTAAGCGACAGTATCCTAGAGCTATTATGACCAACAGCTTCAGACAGGGATCTGGATCGAGTCAACACTCGAGCGGACAGGCTTGTGACATTCAAATTCGAGGACTAAACTCTAGTGCATACTTTGATGTAGCAGTATGGATGAGTAAAAATATTCCTTACGATCAGCTGTTGCTAGAATACTTGCCAGGTAAAACTGTATGGATACATGTTAGTTACGCTATTCCAGGGTTGCCAACAGGCGGAAGAAGCGTATTGTTAGCTAAAGGAAAAGCTAGTACATTAGCAACACTAAACGGAGCATCAGGCGGAAAGTTTGTACCTAACCTACATGCTGATATTATTGCTAACGCAGGTATTAACAGAGTGGTGGCTGCTTAATGAAAAAGTTTCTTTGGACTACATTAGGATTCCTTAGTTTGGGAATGGCCTACTTAGGAGTTATTACTCCTGGACTGCCTTACAGCATCTTTGTGGTATTTGCAGCCTATTGCTTTAGCAAGGGCAGTGAGCGTATGCATCGTTGGATATACAATCACAAACTGTTCGGCCCGTTCTTAACCAATTGGGGTACTAAGCGAGTATTCCCAACTAAGATGAAATTCTTCATGCTAGCTATGATGACTTCTAGTTTAATTATTATGTTCTTCACCGGAGTTAAACCTATCGGTATAATTAGTACTGCCTGTTTCATGGCACTAGTTTCGGTATGGGCTTGGCGTTTCCCCGGCTCAGTAGAAGAACATCAACGAAGAAAAGATAACAACGAAAGGATCGGATGGCTAAAATAACTTTAGAACAACTAGTCGATATTGCATTCGCTGTAGAAGAAGGTGACCCATTTGATTGGGGAGCATTTAAACAGGGAAAAGAAGAAGCAATGAAGATGATCGGCACTAGTATTCTTGATCAATTTGATAAAGATGCTTACTCAGACGAAGACAGATTAATCATGTTGTCCACTATTACTAAACTAGTAACAGAGAATATGATTCTACATACAAAACTAATGCAGGCTAAGAATGAAGTGTGAAGTAGGCGATCTAGCTAAAATTATATATTCAATCCGTCCTACAAACATAGGTAAAACTGTGTTAGTAGACAGTTACATTGGTCATTTTAAAGAAGGCGAAATGTTCGCCTTCTGCGGCGTTCCTTGCAAGGCTATGGTCACTGATCACTATTGGTGGATTGCCACTGAATATGGGCTAACTAATATGCTAGGTGACACCCCAAAAGCATACATTCCGGATACTTGGTTAGATCCAATCCGTCCAGAGAAAATGGTAGAAAAAGAAAGAGAAAGAGAAATAGTTGAGCAGGATGCTTGACAAACACACACAGATGTAGTATAATTAATTTTTAACAAAGGTAACATAAGTAAATGGCAACAGGTAAAGTAAAATGGTTTAATGAAACCAAGGGTTTTGGATTTATTACTCCAGACAACGGCGGTGAGGATGTATTTGCTCACTACACAGCTATTCAAACTTCAGGATTTAAAGTCCTGCAAGAGAACCAAGCTGTAACATATGACACAGTGCAAGGTGCCAAAGGCGCTCAAGCTGCAAATATTGTACCAGCGTAAGCTAGTACAGAAAGAATTGTTGTAATTCCTTCGACAAGGATGTGTTCAAGACGCCGGTTCGAATCCGGCCAGGTCCACCATAAGCAGTTTAAAACTCGTTACCAGACGATGAAACGTAACCAACTGGAAATGTAGAGATACATAGGAATACGCAAACTGCTTTTGATGGGCCTGCTCTGGTAATCGATTGGGCAAATAGTTAGAGACGGCAACACGGTAGGCGATGACCGTTAATCAAGCAAATCAAAGTAAATGCAACAGCAATTACAAATGAGGCCTACGCTCTAGCAGCGTAATCTCCGAGGCAACTATGCCTTGTCATCCAAACTAGTTTAAAAGGCTACTTCGGTAGCCTTTTTATTTGCCTAAAATTACCAAAACCGAGTGACTAATTTTATACAACACTGTATAATAATTACTTAAGGCAATAAAGGCGCACCTAGGCAAACTAGCGTGACATAAGGTTGGCGGGCCGGTTAATAATTCCGCTGGATAAGGTTCTGATGTGTGACCCAATGTCCAATTCTTTTCTTCACTCGAAAGACTTTTAAGCACTACCTCAAGCCTTGACTTGAGATGCCTATAAAACGCCAGTCCCTTGATTGTTCACGTTTGCTTAATCGGAAAAGGTTGCAGGAATTTATTAGCGCATCCATGACTGAAATTGGCACCGAGTCAGTCTTAAAAATCGTAGTAGGTGGGGTAAGGTACAGAGCCCAGAGATGTTAATTCCAAAATACCTACAGCCACCAGTGTGATTGAGCAACTCAACAAACATGAATACGGCACTCATTATGTGGGTGCCGTATGACTTCACAATCTAACAAAACTTAAAACAATTAAAAGAAGAAAAATAATGCGAGCGACAGCGTAGCATTGGTCTTTAGACCTTTACTGATTTATACTGTAAACATCTTAAAATATATTAAGTCAAAATCTATTAGAACTACTTGACTATTAGGATTAATCAAGGTATAATATAACATCAAGAACAGGTAGTTCTTAGAATTTATTTCACACACAAAGGAAAAACAATATGTCAAATACT